>ERZ779843.4086-NODE-4086-length-11515-cov-6.948691_pt1 | contig 11515 bp, 8 predicted proteins | sample MGYA00511560_ERZ779843 | MGnify/ENA primary metagenome ERZ779843 (study PRJEB29588, sample SAMEA2158062) | human gut metagenome | biome: human gut; feature: human-associated habitat; material: faeces | place: Denmark | collected 2008/2010 ... | reverse complement strand
TGGCTTCGGGCAAGAAGGCCAACACCTGGCATTTCGGAATGAAGGAGCACATTGCTGCCTGCTCCGAATCCGGGATCATCTACGGCACGGTCGCCGCACCGGCTAATGAACATGACATTACTCATCTGGGCGATCTTCTGAAGGGCCTTGAGAAGATGGTCTTCCTTGATTCCGGCTACATCGGTTGCGCAACATCGGCCGCATCCCATCCCGCGAATTCGGGGGTTGCCTGCGGCTGTTTTTGTGCAAACCCTGCTTTCCCCGAAAAGCCCGCCCTCAACATCCCACTCGGCGCTTCACCTCGTCAAAGAGCGGCACCACATGGGCGTTCATCATCTCTTGGGCAAGCCGAATGAACTTCCGGCGACTCTCTTCACTCCTGTCATCGCGACAGACTAGAAAAAGCGATCTCTGAAGCCCCGGAGGCGGGGTCGGAATCGCAGCGATCTCGTCAATCAAATCGAAGTTCTGCACCAATGTGAGCGGACTGCCGACCGTCCACCCCATGCCCTGCGCAATGAGGGACGTCATGATGCCCGTCGAGTCGACCTCGATGCGATTGGGCGTCTTGATGTTCTGAAGACTGAGATAGGCATCGTTGATTCTGCCCACGCCGCCTTCGCGCGCAAAATGAAGAAAAGGAATGCCGCAAAGCTGCAACTGGGACCACGTCCACGAATCTCGCTTGGCGGCCATGGCCTTGGGCATCAAAACAATCGATTCTTCTTCGAAGAGCTTTGTCCGGTACAAGCCGCGCACTTCGTCGTAGGCGGCACTCGTGAAGGCGAAGTCGAGCTCATTCCTCACCAACTTTTCAACGAGCACAAGCGATGTGCCGATCTGTGTCACGATTTCCGACGCCTCGGACTGTAGCGCCTTGATCAGTTGCGGCATCAGGCTTTTCGACAATCCTTCGATGACTCCGATTCGGTAAACAGGCTTCAAGTTCGACCGAGACTGCATGAATTCGGCTGTATTTTCGAGCGTATGTTGACAGGCAAGCACATCCTTGAGGAGCAACATGGCCTCTTCCGTCAACATGACCGGTCGACAGCCGCGATCAAAGAGCTCCACCTCAAGCTCCTTTTCCAGCCGCGCCACGGCTTTCGTGACCGCAGACTGGGTCACGCCCAGCTTCTTTGCGGCCGCAGAAAAGCTTCTCTCGGCCGCAACCGCCAGAAAAGCATTGAGAGACTCGTTGAAAAACGGTAGTTTCATGCCGGATTATTCCTCTTGAGAATACTTAATAATACTCCTCGGCATGGTGCTACTCCAACCCAGTCCGAAGGAACAGAATTGTTCCTACAGCCATACCCAAGGAGGGCGAACACAATGAAAATCTTGTTGGATCTGTTGGACTTGCTTGACGACCCGCGTGTCACGGGCGAATCCGTCGTTACCCGACTCAAAGACTGGGGCGTTCGGGACGCCGCAACGAAAACCATCGGCACGAACGGAAAAACCACGGACTTTGTCAACGTCCTCATTCCCGGTCGAAACGGCAAGACTGCCGGAGGCAATGCTCCGACCCTCGGCATTGTCGGCCGTCTCGGCGGGCTCGGCGCTCGTCCGGCTCTCATCGGCTTCACGTCCGACGGGGACGGCGCGCTTGCCGCCCTGACCATTGCCGCCAAGCTCGGCCAGATGCACGTACGCGGCGACATTCTGGAGGGCGACGTCATGATTCGAACTCATGTATGTCCCAACGCCCCCACTCGTCCGCACGAACCCGTGCCCTTCATGGACTCGCCCGTCACGAGCGCGCAATGCAATGCCGAAGAAGTCGATCCGGCCATGGATGCGCTGCTGAGCATCGATACAACCAAAGGCAATCGCATTCTCAACGCACGCGGCATCGCCATTACGCCGACCGTCAAGGATGGCTACCTGTTGAGGACGAGCGAAGATCTGCTCTCCATTCTCGAATCTACCACGGGATGCCTGCCGAAGGTTCTGCCGCTTGCACAACAGGATATTACCCCGTACGGGAATAATATTTACCACATCAATTCGATTCTGCAGCCGAGCGTCGCGACGACGAGTCCCTGCATCGGCGTTGCCATCACGACGCAATCTCAAGTTGCCGGTTGCGCGACGGGCGCCACACATGTTGCGGACGTCGACGAAGCCGTCCGCTTCTCGATTGAGGTTGCGCAAAGCTTCACCGCCGGCAAGTGCCGCTTCTATGACCCTGACGAGTACGAACTTCTCGTCTGCAAGTACGGCACCCTCTCTCACTTCAGAACCATGGGGATTAAAGCATGACCTGGACTATCTGGATGGCAGGCTTTATCGTCCTGCTCACAATCGCCGCGCTTCTCAAGCGCATCGAAACGCGCCTTGTGCTCTTCGTCGCCGGCTTGGTGATGGCGCTCTTCGCTCTTTCGCCACAAACCGCCCTCGGTGCCTTCGTCGCCAACATGACGAACAAGTCGCTCATCACGGCCATTTGCTCATCGATGGGCTTTGCCGCCGTCATCGCCATCACGCGTTGCGACGTGCACTTCGTCGGCCTGATGGTGAAGCCGCTCGGGCGTCTGGGCATCTTCCTCCTCCCCTTCTGCATGCTCATTGCCTCCTGCGTCGCCATCGCCATTCCGTCCGCCGCCGGCTGTGCGGCTGCTCTGGGTCCCACGATGATTCCGCTCATGGTTCGCGCAGGCTTCAAGCCCGCCATTGCCGGTGCGGCCATTATCGGCTCGATCATTCCGTCCTCCCTCAGCCCGGGTTCGAGCCACAACGTCTGGGTTGCCAAGATCTCCAACATGGAAGTCATGGACCTCATCGTTGAGTTCGCCCCGAAAATCCTGACGCTCTGCGCGCTCAACATTCTGCTTGTGACGGCCATGGTTTTCGTCTTCCGCGACTACAAGAAGGCAAAACCCGGTGAAGAAGGCGAATCGCTTGAGGTGGCTTCCGACGCCCGCGGCGAGCTGCCCGAACGTCCGAACATCTTGATGGCGTTGGCCCCCGTGCTTCCGATCATCATCCTGTTTTTGGGCGCCACGGTTCTGCCGATTTTCAAGATGTCGATTGCCGAAGCCATGATCTACGGCGTGATCTTCACGTTCCTTGTTTCCCGAGCTGATCCTCAACAGGTCACAAAAGAATTTTTCAACGGCATGGGCAAGGGCTATGCCAACATCATGGGCATCATCATCGCGGCCGGCTGCTTTGCAGGTGGTCTTCGTGCGGCAGGCGTGATTGACGCCCTCATCGAAACGCTCAAGAACTCTCGCGAGATCGCTGGCTACGCCGCCAACTTCGGTCCCTTCCTGATGGGCGTTCTCACCGGTTCGGGTGACGCCGCAGGCCACGCCTTTAATCAGGCTGTGACGCCCTATGCCGCCGAATTCGGCATGCAGATTCCCAACCTCGGCATTGTGGCCGCCTTGTCAGGCGCCTTGGGTCGCATGTGTTCGCCGATCGCCGGTGCCACACTCGTCATCGCCGGCATGATCAAGGCCTCTCCGCTTGAGGTTTCGAAGCGCATGGCCATCCCGATGATCATTAACGTCATCCTTCTCGGCTTCATCTTCGACCTTTGATACTTCAGGGAATCGTCATGACAAAATTGACTCTTCAAGAACAACTCATTGCTGACCGTCGCCATCTTCACGCCCACCCTGAAGAAGGTTGGTGCGAATTCGAAACGACGTGGTTCATCGTGCAACGCCTCAAGGCGCTCGGTCTCGAGTGGAAGGCCGGCATCGACGTCATCGAACCCTCCGCCGTCATGGGCCGTAATGCTGATCTGGTTGAGAAGGCTAAAAAGCGGGCGCTTGAGCACGGCGTACCCGCCGACTTCCTCGGACACTTGGGCGGCTACACGGGCGCCATGGCCGTTCTCAATACGGGCCGTCCGGGCCCCGTGACCGGCATCCGTGTTGACATCGACTGCCTCCCCATCGAAGAAAGCAACGATCCGGCTCATGAGGCCAATGCCGGCAACTATCGTTCGGTCTATCCCGGCTTCTCGCATGCCTGCGGTCATGACGGTCATACGGCCGTGGGCCTTGCCGCCGCCCGCTGGCTCTCGGAAAACCGTGAGAAGCTCTGCGGCACTGTCAAGATTCTCTTCCAGCCTGCCGAAGAAGGCGTGCGCGGCGCTGCGGCAATGGCAGCCAAAGGCATCGTCGACGACGTCAACTGGTTTGCAGGCGCCCACATCGGCTGCTCCGCGCGTCTCGGTCAAGTCGGCGTCTCTCATTTCGGCTATCTTGCCACGACGAAGTTCGACCTCCGCTACCACGGTCTTGCCGCTGCGGCCGGTTCTCCCGAAAAGGGCCGCAGCGCGCTGATGTGCGGCGCCGCGACCTGCATGTCGCTCGGATCATTGCCCGGGCACAGCCAAGGCATCACCCGCGTGCAGATCGGTCGGTTCGAATCCGGCACAGGTCGAAACATCATTGCCGAAAACGCCTTCATGCAGCTCGAAGTGCGCGGCGAATCGACGGAAATCAACGACTACATGGCAGCCAACGTTGAGATGACGGTCAAGGGGCTTGCCGCAGCTTACGGCGTCGACTACGAACTCACCCGCATGGGCGAGGCCGTGACCTACCGAGGCGACGAAGAAGCTGTTTCCATTGTCAAGGAAGTCGCAGCTCAAGTTCCTGGCGTCGACAGCGTCGTCGACATGAATGCCAAAATCGGCAGTGAAGACTGCACGATGCTGATCCGTCGCGTTCAGGAACATGGCGGCAAGGCGGTGTTCTTCTACTACGGATGCAACCATCCCGGTCATCATCGAGGGGACTTCTGCATTCAGGATGAGACGTCGCTCCCGATCGGCTTTGGCTGCTTCGTCGGGTTCATCCAGCGCATCAACGGCGTCAAGTGAGTCCTGCACGCCATGAAATAGTTAGGCCGCCCTTCCGTTTGGAGGGGCGACCGTTTTCTTAATGAAGCTGTTCGATTTCGAAAAAGAGCATTGGCGGATCTCCTACTTTGCATCAGCGAAAGCCGAGATGCTTTTGACATCCTCCCGGCGTATCAATACGCGGGAGGATGTCAAAATCTAAAGCGTATTGCATTGCAATACAAGAGCACCTCTTCATGCCTGCCTTTCCTTTTCCTTTTCCTGTTTCTCAACGCAACACCATCTCCCACCCCGTGATTTTGTCCGCCTCCGACTCGAACTTCACACGCCCCGACAAGACAGCCGCACCAGCCTGCGCGCGCTCAATCTCGCCCGAGTTCTCCAGAATATCTCGCGCGACTTCCGTTGCCAGTGAGAGCTCCTCGAACATCTTGTCGTCGAACGGAATCTTTGGCTTCTCCGCAATGTAACATCCGATGGCTACGAGGCCGTTGTAGAGACATTGGCGAAGTTCCTTCGCGCGTTCCATCTTCGCGGCAAGAACCCAAGTTATCTGCATGATCCGACCGTACATGGCGAGATCTTTCTTCTCGACAGTTCGGTTGGCAACTTGGAGAAGAAAGACGCGATTCTTGTCGCGGGCGTCATGGCTCCGATCTACATCGGAGGTGAGGCTGTTGAGATAATGCGGAACAGCTACTGCGCGCGGACCGTACTTCTTTTTGGGGCTAGGCTTTTTTGACATGGAACTTCCTTTGAGGAGGCGGAAATTCTAGCATTGCGCGCCCGATCCTCCCGCCTGCGCATTCAAGGTTGCTGGTTGCTCGACCACCGCCCGCGCTTTCCCTGCTTGGGAAAGATCGCCCCCACCACCTTGAAGACCTGCCGGGTTTGCCGATGAATCCGCGGATAGTGCGCATCCGGATAATGCAGCTCGATGACCCCGTCGACGAAGCGACGGAGAGTCGGGCATGCAGATCGTGAGATCGAAGAGAGGGGCACCCGGATACGTCCTGATGCAGAAGGCGGGAAGAGAGGCAGGTAGTCGACTGACGTCCATGACGAGGCTGCAACTGGTTGGAACGATTTCTGCGCAGGCCGCAGATGGGAAGAGCCAGGAGGAGTGAAGCCTGCGGGCGGCCGCTTTGATGGAAGCGGGCCGCCCGTTGTCAGTGAAGTTTCCTAGCGGTACTTTTCCGGGAACTCCATGTCGCTGTAGCGCACGAAGCGGCAGCCCGTGATGAGCTTGTAGCCGAGCCAGATGGCGAGGAAGAGCGGGATGCCGATGTAGGTGGCGACCACGCCCGCCCAGTCGATCGTGCCCGCGAGGAAGGCCTGGTAGTTCTGGCCGAGCATGATGATCATGCAGAGCGCGAAGGCGAACATCGGTCCGAACGGGAAGAAGGACGACTTGTAGGGCAGCTTGTTGACGTCGTAGCCGTTCATCACGTAGCCGCGGCGGAAGCGGTAGTGGCTGATGGCGATGCCGAGCCAGGCGATGAAGCCGCTCATGCCCGAGGTGTTGAGTAGCCAGAGGTAGACGGACTGGTTGTCAAAGAGGGACGTCAGGAAGCACAGGCCCGCGACCGCCGTCGTGGCGAAGAGCGCGTTGCGCGGGACGCCGGAGGCGGAGAGCTTGCCGAAGATCTTCGGGGCCGAACCCTGGTGCGCGAGCACGAAGAGCATGCGCGTGGAGGCGTAGAGGCCGGAGTTGCCAGCGGAGAGCACCGAGGTGAGGATCACGGCGTTCATGAGCGCGGCGGCCGAGAGCAGGCCCGCGTGCTCGAAGACGAGCGTGAAGGGGCTTACGGCGATGTCGGCCACGTCGTTCCTGAGAAGGCGCGGGTCGGTGTACGGAATGATCAGGCTGATGACGAAGATCGAGAGGATGTAGAAGAGCAGGATTCGCCAGAAGACCTGTCGGACGGCCTTGGGAATGTTCTTCTCGGGATGCTCGGTTTCGCCAGCGGCGATGCCGATGAGCTCGGTTCCCTGGAAGGAGAAGCCCACCACCATGGCGACGCCGATCAGGGCGGGAAGGCCGCCCACGAAGGGCGCGTCGCCGATCGCCCAGTTCTCGAAGCCCGCAGGCGTGTCACCCGAGAGGATTCCGAAGATCATCGCGAAGCCCGTGCAGATGAAGAGGATCACGGTTACGACCTTGAGGAGCGCGAACCAGTATTCCGTCTCGCCGAAGCCTTTTACGGATATGTAGTTGAGCGTGAATATGAACGCGAGGAAAAGTGCGCTCCAGAGTGTTCCGGGCACGTCGGGGAACCACCAGCCCATGACGAGCTGGGCGGCCACAAGGTCGACTGCGACCGTAATGGCCCAGTTGTAGCAGTAGTTCCAGCCGAGGGCGAAGCCGAAGCCTTCGTCGACGTAGCGGCGGCCGTAGGTGGAGAACGAGCCGGCCACGGGTTCGTAGGCGGCGAGTTCGCCGAGGCTCGTCATCAGGAAGTAGACCATGAGGCCGATGATCGAGTAGGCGAGCAGGGCGCTGCCGGGACCGGCCTGGGCGATCGTCGCGCCGGACGCCACGAAAAGTCCCGTGCCGATGGAGCCGCCGACGGCGATCATCGTGATGTGACGCGCCTTGAGGTCTCGGCGCAGTCCGGTGTTGGAGCCGGTGGTAGTGTCGGACATGTGGGTAGGAATCTCCGGAAAGAAATGCGTTCGCAGGAGGGAGGACACGGAGCGAACCTGCAGCGGCCGGCGGGGCCTTGCGGGCTTGCAGCAGATGTCCGGGCGAACTTTTCCGGGTGCGGGCCTGCCGGCCGCACTGTCGAAAAGCGACCGAACGGTCAGCGACAGCTCCTCCGCCGCGGATCGGCGGGAGTGAGGCGGATGTTCTCCGCGTCACCAATGGCCGCCGCGTGTCCGCGGCGTCATTTCGGCAGGCTGCCCTTTCGAGCGGCGTCCTCGGATACCTCCTCGGCCGTCTACTGATGCAGTCCCTGCGCCTCTATCTTGCCTGGCGCCCCTCAAGGCGGAAGCCTTGAAAAGCGTGAAAGGCGTTATTTTGACACAGATTGCAGGCCGGGTGAAGCGGGCGGCCGTTTTTTTCCATGCCAGAATCCCGATTCGCCGCGCCCGTCTCCCGTGCGAAGCATGCACCATCTCGTACCACTCTATAAAATACTTTCAGGATTGCGCGAGCTTCGCAATTTTTTTGATATAGAGGTAAGAATATGGGCATGTTTGGACCGGGCAAGGAAGGATGGCTGGCAGAAGCTGAGATGCTGAGTTGGGCTTTCAGACATTTGAAGGCTGAGGAGAGGGACTACCTCACCAAGAGGCTCAAGCATGTTCTGGGAAAACGCACGCTGAAAGGCTCCTGGTTTGAGAAGGACAAGAGTCTTGTCGAGATGCTTGTGGCGGGGCCGGCCCATCGTGCAGGGTTGGGCTCCCTGCCGCTGATGACAGCCGCCAACACGGAGAAGATGCATGCGCTTGACTATCCGGGGCTGTCTGAGGACAAGACGCCCGAGGCCTTTTTCAGACGCGTGGAGGCTGCTGCGACACACGAGAAGTCGAAGGAGGCGATGAGGGCCTTTCATGAGGAGATCGACGGCACTCCTTATGACCGCAGGGCATTTGCCATGCTCATCATCTACATCTGCGGATTCGGACTGTCGTGGTACGCAAAGGCCTTCCTTGAACGCTACTGCAGGGAGTTTGGCGCGAACTCGCAGACCACTCTCTCCATCAGCTTTGATCCGAGCCTGTACGAGGGGAAGGACGGCGATCCTGAAGGCGAAGAGGCGTCCGCAGGCGAGAAGTCCGAAAAGCCCTCGCAGGAGCAGGCCCCGGCTGAGGCCGTCCCTGCCGGTGCGTCCGAGACTGAGGGGGCTCGGGAGGCTCCTGCGCAGACGGGGGACGAAGTCCCCGGCGTCGAGGCCGCGAAGGTTGCCGAGTCTGCCGCCGAGCCTGCCCCCGTCGTACCTGCACCCGTCGTGCCTGTGCCCGCTGAAGGGGCGAAGGCGAGCACCGTCTTTCCGCGAGACTTCTCCGTCACCGTGCCGCCCTTGCCGCGAGGTGTGACCCGTTATCTGGGCTACATCCGCACGAGTGGCGGAAACTTCTTCAACTTCTATGTTCTCGCCGAGTGGTACAAGGACCGCTTCGGCGTGCTCGAGTCGGAGGCCAAGTAGCTTTTCCCCTCCTACGGTGCCTTCAACCTGAAGTCGGCGGGTCGCAACCAGATCAAGGAAGGCGCCTTCTACGTCATCGACCTGAAGCCGTCGGAACTGATGCCGAACTTCGACGAAAACGGCCGCGTGCGTTCCGACTTCTGCAAGTTCGTCGACTTCTCGAGGATCACGAGCAGCAAGCGCTTCTTCAGCGCGTCCGACTTCGGCATTCATCTTGTCGTGAAGCCCGCCGAGGACCTGGACCGCATCGACTTCACCTCGACGATGATTCCCGTCAGCGTGACGGATTCTGAGGATCTGGAAGACGAGATGAAGGTTGCCAACGAGTTCGTGCTGCTCGAGCACAAGGACCTTTTCTACGGTCCCATGCGCTTGAAGAGGGACAACCGCGGGAAGAACTACGTCACGTTCTCCGGCACCGTCAACAAGGGGCTCGTCTCCGCCTTCAGGATCAAGGCCGACAAGGTCGAGGAGGTTCGCGAGTACGTCAGGTGGGAGGGCGCCGGCCAGCCCGTGCACGTGGGCGTGCGCTGCGCGAAGACGGCCTTCATGGATGCGGTTTCGGTCGACGTCTGGAGTGACGCGGATCTGCTCAGGCGCCTTCTTGAGAAGTCTGCTGTGCGTGCCGCCTACATCAGGGACCGGCTCCAGTCTCCCGAGGCCTTCGAGGACGTGGAGCCGGACGTGACGGCCGGTCGCCTTGCCCGCGCCAGAAACGTGATGCGCCGCCTGCAGTACAAGGAGGAGGTGAAGGAGCATGTCGCGAACTTCGTGCTCGACGAGATCAGGGCCGGCAACGACGCCATGATTGACGCCGTGATCTCGCGCGTGGCGGTCGGTGACAAGCTGATCGACAAGATCTCCGCAAAGACTCTCGTGGGCGTGAGGGTCGAGCGCCTGAAGGCCGAGGAGAAGACGCTCAGCGAAAACATCCGAGTGCAGGAAGGCAAGAGGGACGAGCTCACTCGCAAGTACGCCAGTCTCGAGATAAGCAAGAAGGAGCTCGACGCGGAGCTCCGGAGGAAGGCCCTCGCGTCCTGTCTTCTGGATGCAAAGAAGGACGTGATCGAGCAGCTTCTCAAGCTGGACGGGATGCTTGAGAAGCGTCGCGAGAATTACCGCAGGCTCGAAAACCTGCACACGAAGCTTCTCGAGGAGTCGAAAAGAATCTGTGAGCGCACGCACGGAGCCGACGGCGAGCTGATGCCCGAGTCCCTCGTGAGGGCGCTCGACGCCTGGACTGAGGACGATGACAGGAGCCGTCGCGAAAGGCTCGCGCAGGCCGTCTGCGGCGTCAGGCCCGCGAAGCTCAGGGGACGCGAGCTGGCCGATGCGCTCGTCAGGTCCGTGCAGGAGGTTCGACGCTACGATGAGAACACGGTGCTCAACCTCTACATCTGTTGGGCGCAGAACTTCCTCACGGTGCTCTCGGGCGAGCCCGGCTCGGGCAAGACCTCGATCTGCCACATTCTGGCGAGGACGCTGGGTCTGGACGCCTTCGACAACCTGCTGTCGTCCGACGAGCGTGCGGGTCTTTCCGCCGGACGCTTCGTGCACGTGCCGGTCGAGTACGGCTGGACGTCGAAGCGCGACTTCGTGGGCTACTGGAATCCGATCACGAACAGGTTCGAGTCTTCGGATCCCGCCAGATGGGACCTGCTCCGCACGCTTGATGCGGAGGAGAGGAGCGCATCGGGGTCGGTCTATCCCGCGATGATGCTGCTTGACGAGGCGAACCTCTCGCCGATGGAGTACTACTGGTCCGACTGGATGCGTCTGTGCGACGAGCAGACGTCGTCCGGCATCGTGACGCTCTGGGACAAGGCGCCGACGAAGGTGCCCGAGACGCTGCGCTTCATGGCGACCATCAACAACGACAGTACGACCGAGACGCTCTCGCCGCGCCTCATCGACCGTGCAGCCGTCGTGACGCTGCCCGTCGTCGATTGCATTGAAAACACGAGCCCCGCGAAGGTCGTGGGACCCGTGTCCTGGAAGGAGCTTCAGGCCTACTTCGGGGCGAAGGCCGTTTCGAAGAACGCGCGCGAGCTCTCGGACCTGCACGACAGGCTGATGCCCATGCTCGAAGGCTTAGGCATCAGGCTCTCGCCCCGCTCGATCCGCCAGATGAACGGATACGTGGGCGCGGCGTCCTCGATCTTTGCGGACGGGGACAAGCCCGCCTGGCTTGATGCGGCCGACTTTGCGGTGATGCAGAAGTGCCTGCCGCGCATCACGGGCACGGGCGCTGCCTACCGCGAGAAGCTCGTGGAGTTCAGGAGCGGTCTTGAGTCGCTCGGACTGTCGAGGTCCGTCGAGGTCGTCGACCGCATTCTGCGTCAGGGCGACGAGGCCATGGACTGCTACCGCTTCTTCTGACGGAGGTGGCCATGACTGCTGAAGATGCAGGTGCGGGCGTGCAGGCGGGAACGCTCGTGCTCACGGTCCGCCCCGAGGGCGCGGCCCCCGTGCCGTTGCCGCTTCATGAGGCTGAGCCCCTGATCGGAGACTGGTCGGGGCAGCCCGCCGTGGAGGCGGG
>ERZ779843.4074-NODE-4074-length-11547-cov-5.241472_pt1 | contig 11547 bp, 9 predicted proteins | sample MGYA00511560_ERZ779843 | MGnify/ENA primary metagenome ERZ779843 (study PRJEB29588, sample SAMEA2158062) | human gut metagenome | biome: human gut; feature: human-associated habitat; material: faeces | place: Denmark | collected 2008/2010 ... | reverse complement strand
GATCCTGCCAGACTGCTGTTTTTATTATATAGCATGCTATTATATTTATCTTGCCGGGAAAACTTTCATGATAGCGCCTGCCACATTTGAAATCGGCATTGTCTGAAGCCATACCCGTCCCGGTCCTGTAATTACCGTATTAAACAGACCTTCGCCTCCGAACATCATGTTTTTGATTCCGGGCACTGTGCGAATCTCCATATTGCATGTCGCCTCCATAGCGGCAAGGTAACCTGTATCGACTACGATCTGTTGTCCCGGCTGGAGTACATACTCTATGACAGATCCGTCAAATTCAAGAAACGCCAGACCATGTCCCGAAATTTTCTGCATGATAAATCCTTCTCCGCCGAACAGACCGGAACCTAATTTTTTCTGGAAAAAGATCGATAATTCAACGCTTTCCTGCGCCGCCAGAAAACCTGCTTTTTGCACAACTATCTCTTTTCCCGGAGCGATCTCCCAAGGTCTGATCTGTCCCGGAAAACTGGATGCAAACGCGATCATCCCCGGACCGCCTTCCGCTGTATAACGGTTCTGGAAAATCGCCTCTCCTGCGAACATTCTTCCGAGCGCTTTTCCGACCCCGCCGTTTGACGTCGTTTCCATCTTCATGTTCGGTGACATCCAGCTCATAGAGCCTTTTTCTGTAATCATCGTTTCTCCTGCGTCCATAAAGCAGACTACTACCGGAAGTTCTCCGCCTTTAATCTCATATTTCATCTTCTTTTCCTCCCTTTTCCCATTCTTTATGCCAGCATATTTTTCTTATTCTGTCTCTCTTTATACCGACTCTGTTTTCTATCCACAGATTATCATAAAATACCGGAAGAGTCACTACTCTCCCGGCATTATTTACATATCCGTTACATTTATAAATTTTCAGGATACCCCCCCCGGGTTTTTCGGGCATTTCCTTTGATTTCGGTAAATACAAGTCTGCTTTAAAGAGATCTGCCTCTGTCGAAATCTTCAAAGAACCGTGCTGCAATTCGGCAAAGCTCTTTGCAATCGCCAGACCAAGTCCCGATCCTTCGGTGTTTCTTGCCGAATCTCCGCGGACAAACCGATCCGTAATCTCATCTGCGTTAAAGTTCAATTCTGCCGCAGAAACATTCTTCATTGTAATATGCACTCCGTCTTCCGTCTCTGTCATATCAATATAAACTCTCGTATGAGGCATTGCATACTTCGTGATATTCACGATAAGATTCTCAAAAATCCGATATGTTTTCTCACTGTCAAGCCACATGACAACTTTTTGTTCCGGAATCTTTGTTCTGAATTCCAAATTCGCCGCTTTGATTTTTTCAACATTTTCCAGCTCAACCTGCTTAAATAATCCTACGATATCAACTTTCATAAAATGCATAACGACACTTTTGCTTGCCGCCTTGCTGATCTCGAATAAATCTTCGATCAACACTTTCAAACGAAGAGACTTTCTTTCCAGAACGCTGATATATTCTTTTCTCTTTTCTTCGTCTTTCTCATTTTTCAACAGATCTGTATATGTGATGATCGCTGTCAGCGGCGTCCTAAGATCATGGGAGACGTTCGTGACGAGTTCTGTCTTCATCCGCTCGTTTTTCACTTCTTCATCTACTGCTTTTTTAAATCCTTTTTGAATCCGCTTTAATTCTTCCTGGATCGGATTGAACAGACCGACATCGCCTTCGATCGGAATATCCAAATGACCTTCTGCAAGCTGATTCGTTGACTTGAGCAAAAGAGCATATTTTTCAGAAAGATCCTGCGTATATTTTTTCAAAAACATAAACAGCATCACCGAATAAACGATCAACGCGACCGTACCGTACCACCAAAAAAGACATACGACAAACAGAATCGCAAAGTTGATCAGCACTACGCGAAGGATCGTCCGGTTCGTTTTATCCTGAAAATCAAGATGAAGCAAAGCGTCATACTGCCGGGCAAAAAAGTTTCTGATCTTTCTCCCGATACTTTTCACTTTCTTTTGTATCTTTCCTCCGCTTTCTTCTCCTTTATTCTTCATCTTTCTTAACATCTTTGCCGTCAGCGTCCTTTCCGTCCAATACGCTTTCTTCATGCGGAACATTGCCCGAAGCGATGTAACGCACCAGAAAAGTATCCCGAACATAAACATCCAAAGCAGGAAATTCGCCACAAGCAAAGCCGGCTCGAATCCTGCCGGAAGAGATCTTCCTTTCACCGTATGATAAACAACATAAGCCATTATATCAAAACCGCCGAAAGCGAAAAATAAAGCTCCCGCACCTGCCACTTCAAAGGATGCACGGAATACTTTCATCTCGCTTAAGTCGAGACATTTTACAAACGGCATAAGAATCGCCGCCGCGATCAGCAGCACGCTCAACATTTCAAGCGTATCTCTGAAAGCCGTTGTATAGCTGATATTGTAATACTCGAGATATTCTCCGTTTTCCGAAGCAATGATATTCCCATAAGCTTCCAGATTTTCTTCTGTTATCCCGTAAATGAACGTAACATCCGTAAGCGTTGTAATGCTTGATATCTGCCCGTAAGACTCGACGCTTTCAACCTCGTTAATATAGATCGATTCCATATTGTATGCCTCTTCTGCTCCGAATGCCGTTCCGCCGATCTGGATATCCTCCAAATCTCCGTTTTCGGAAAAAATATATTTCACACGGAAGGCATACTCTTTTCCGTCTTCATGCAGCTTCTCCTGTTCTTCTTCCGGCAGATCAGAAGCTATCACCTCATCTTTACTGTCGATCAGCTCATAATCTAAATATTTTTCTGCCAGATCAAACCTTTGCTGTCCGTAAAGAGAAAGTACTTCCGCCGGATCAGTGTCCCGTACATACCGATTATAAAGAAGATAATTGCCTTCCGCCAGCGTATTCGCCATATCCGCCGCCGTTTCTCCCGATCGGGAGCCCTCCTCCTGCACCGATTCTATCTGCCGTCTGATCGTTCCGTATTGCAGCATCATAACTGCGGAACTTGCCGCCAAAAGCAAGATCAGAATAAGAATTCCAAATTTACGGCTGTTTTTCGATTTTGTATCCAACGCCCCACACCACCTTCAAATATTTTGGATTTTTCGGGTCGATCTCGATCTTCTCCCGAATATTTCTTACATGCACCATAATCGTATCTGTATTGATCGCTTTTTCCTGCCAAATCCGCTCATAAATCTCTTCTGCCGAAAAAACTCTTCCCGGATTCTTGGCAAGCAATAAAAGGATCTTGTACTCGATCGGCGTCAGCTTCACAGGATTTCCGTCCATAGACACTTCTACCATATCTTCATTGATCTCAAGCCCGCCGATCACATGCGTATTTTCCTGAGGTGCTAATTTTTCAAGAAACTTCCGGTATCTTCGTAACTGGGAATTCACTCGCGCCATCAGTTCCATCGGAGTAAACGGTTTCGTCACATAATCATCCGCCCCGATATTAAGACCTGTGATCTTATCGACCTCCTCGGATTTGGCAGATAACATGATAACCGGAAAATCGTATTTCTCCCTTAGTTTCATCGTCATGCGTATCCCGTCCATACGCGGCATCATAATATCTATGATCGCCAGATGGATCTCCTCTTTTTCAAGTATTTCTAAACCTTCAATTCCATCTGCTGCCTGAAATACGACATACCCCTGACTTTGCAGATAGATCTGTACGCCTTCCCTGATTTCCTTATCATCCTCTACGATCAAAACATGATTGATTTCCATTGCTTATGCCCTCTCCTTTTCCGTCATTCCCCGTATTTTTTATCCTATCTCTTCTTTTTGCAAAAGAGAAATGTTTATATTGTCTGCGCAACATATATTTCTTCCGACGCTGCATCTGCATTGACCGGAAGATTCGGAATCGCCTTCTTCTGAACGATCCCATAATCTTTTACCGCAACGTCCACTGTTGTAAACGGAAGCGGAATTACATATTTATCCCATCTGCGAGTCAGCCTGATACATGAAGAATAAGAAAGGCTGATGCCTACAAATGCTTCTTCTGCATGTTCCGACAAGTAAAATGCCAGTTTTTTCGGCTCGTGCCGCGGACCGAGCGGTCCGTCTAACGCAACGGCGATCGAATGTGCCTTCTCATAAGAATCGCGGACGATGTTTTTTAACGCCCCGAACGCCTTATACCCGTCAGGAACGCGAAGCGCGTTTCCGCCGCATCGCTTTATCATATGTTCAATATAATTTCCCCGTGTATCGGCTGTAACAATCACATCTACAGGTGTTGTCTTATCCGCCAGACGCTCAAGCACGAGATTCATAAAAAAGCTGTCCTCATGCCAAAATCCGAATATCTGACTTTCACCGTATTCATTTTCTTCATGCCAGTTTATTTTTACTGTCTTTTCAAGCAATGTGAGATATTTTGTGAACAGCCATCGCAGCGCCTTCTCCGTGAGCTTCTCCGTTTTCATAAGAATATTCTCCTTTTCCGTCTTTTTGCCGATCCATTGCTTTTCCGCAGATACATTGATTGTAGAGCATCTCTTCATATAAGGCAAGTGTGTCGGAACGATAATTTTGTGCTTCTTTCAAAGCCGCTTTTTTCATTTTAAACCGGTTCTCCGGCTGTGCTGCTTCGATGACTTTCTCCGCCCACCTGCTTTCCTCTTCTTCTGTCAAAAATCCGTTTACTCCGTCTTTGACAATATCGTCCGATCCGACCGCGTGAACCGCAACTACCGGAGTTCCTGCTGCCATCGCTTCTGCCAGAACGATTCCCTGTGTCTCTGATTTTGATGCAAATAAAAACAGATCTGCCGCATGTACATAATGTTTTACATCTTCATTCTTCACGTTTCCTACAAAAGTCACAAGATTTCCGATCCCTAAAAGAGCGGCTTTCGTTTTTAATTCTCCCTTCTGACTTCCGTCTCCAAGTATCATCACATGAAAGTCATCCCCGGCTTCTTCTTTGATCTTCGCGATTCCCCGAAGGATAAATTCATAATTTTTCTCTTTCTCAAGTCTGGATACAGTGACAAATAAATGTTTTTTATCTCCCTTATACGTCTTCCTGATCTCTTTTGCCTTCTGCTCATCCATCGCAAAAAACGACTTTTCAAGTCCGGTCGGAAATACGGCGGATCTGCTTCTCATACCATATTCCCACAATATCTTCTGCATTCCTGCCGACGGAGCAAGTACGAGATCGCACTGATTTGCAAACCAGCTCATATAAGTTGGTATGATCTTTGTCCTGATCAGTCCGATCGCCTTCTTTTTTAATACAAAGCTCTTCTCATCAACTCGCAGTCCCGGTATATAGTGCAGATAATCTTCATATCTCGTATGATATGTATAGATAAGCGGCAGTCTGTATTTTCGTTTCAGATAGAGAGCGCACGGTCCTACGAACATCGGATGATGTACATGGATACAGTCAAATTCGTCTCTTTCAAATGCTTCCATGATCTCAGACGGATAAAAACTCGGATATACCATCCCATTATCCATCTTACGTTTCTGCGTTCCGTAGCGTACAACCTGCTCGGGAGCAGAAACATCGGCTGCCAGAACTGCCTCTCTTTCTTCTTGTGTTTCCCCGTACATCGGTGCAAACACCGTTACCTGATGCCCTAATTTTATCAATTCTTCTGCCTGACGCTCTACCGAGATCGGCACTCCTCCTACAAATGGTCTGTAATTGTTTGTCAACATTGCGATTCTCATGTCTTTTCCCCCTTGTCTGAATTCTCTCGCCTTATTTTTAATAACTTTTTCGGATAACAATTATTAAATAAACTCTCATTTTTCAAATGATATAAAAAATTATGTGAAAAATTATGCATAAATTTATGTAAAGAAATTGATCGCCGCATCTCCGAAGAAATATCCCGCGCCTACAAACGCCAGATTCCACAGGAAGATTCCGCATGCGGAGCTAACCGTATATTTTGTAAAATTCATTTTTACCATTCCTGCCGGAATAGAGATCAGCGTGCGCACCATCGGAAGAAGCTTGCTTACAAATACCCCTGTTCCTCCTTTTTCTCTTAAAAACGCCATTTTTTCTTCAATCACCGGCCGATGTTTCGGGAATTTCTTAAAATAAAATTCCATCACCTTCCCGCCGCCGAATCTTCCGAGAAGATACAGCGCCCAGCTTCCGGTAAGTCCCGCAAATACAGTCAGAACCATGACCATAGGAAAACTTATTTCACCTTTCGCCGCCCATATTCCCGCCAGCGGCATAATAACTCCTGCCGGAAATCCGGGGAGATTCAAATATTCTAAAAGCACGATCAAATAAATAAAAAATGCTCCGTATCGTAAAAAATAATCGGTAAGTTCAGATATGCTCATAAAAAAATCAGCCTCCTTTAACTATCTACAGGATATCCTGTAAATCTAAAGGGGGCTGACATAAGATTCAAAAGAAATTCTAAAGATTTTTTGAACAAGATTTTGATATTTATTTTTTCTTCGGCATAAGACTCGCTTTAATAACTGCTCCTTCTCCGTATTTTTTATTCAGTTCGTCCATCGCCTTTCTAAGCCGTTTATGTTTTTCGTCCGGCTCTGCTTCCGGTTTCATATCGAAGATCGTCAACTGCTCCGGTTCGTTTTCATCCGACAATTTTGACGTTCTGATTCCCAGCAGACGCACCGGTTCTCCGGTCCACACTTCCCGAAACAGATTGACTGCCGCCTTGCATATTATATCGCTTTCGTTTGACGGCTTTTCCAACTGCATCTGATGAGATAATGTACGAAAATCATAGTATTTAATTTCCGCACTTACCATTCCTGCCTTTTTCCCGGCTTTTTTCAGACGTCTTCCGACGCTTTGAGCCAATTCTTCAAACACCGGACAAACTTCCTCCATTGTCCGTGCATCTTCCCTAAGCGTTGTGGAATTCCCGATCCCTTTCGCTTCTTCCGGCTCAGACTGAACGGTCGACGTACCGATTCCGTTGGCAAACTCCCACAACATCCGTCCATGACTTTTCAAATGAAGTGAGATCAGATCGGGATCTGCCTGCGCCAATGCTCCGATTGTATTAATCTCCAGTTTTTTCAATACCTGCACACTGGATTTTCCTGCCATATACAGATCTTTGATCGGAAGCGGCCACATTTTCACTTCAATCTCTTCCGGAAATAATGTGTGTATCCGGTCCGGCTTTTCAAAATCTGACGCCATTTTCGCCAGTAATTTATTCGTTGAGATTCCGACATTTACCGTAAATCCAAACTTCTTTTTAATCCCTTCCTTAATCTCAAGCGCTCCGTCGATCGGAGAACTGTACCGCGCGGCGATCTTCGTAAAATCCATATAACACTCGTCTACGCTGACCTGCTCTATCTCTTTCGTGAATGTCTTTAAATATTCCATCATCTGTCTGCTCTTCTCGCGGTACATCCGATGATCAGGCGGATACATTACGAGATTCGGACACTTACGAAAGGCATTCGCAACAGGTTCTCCCGTGCGGATGCCATATTTTTTGGCAAAAGTGGATTTTGCGAGAACAACACCGTGCCGGGATGTCTGATCCCCGCCGATAATTGCCGGGATCTCCCGAATATCCACTTTCGCCCCGTTTTTTAATTGTTCTACAGCCGTCCAGCTCAAATAAGCTGAGTTTACATCAATATGAAAGATTATCGGTGTCACTTGCGCCATCCTTTCACACACCGGCTTCATGCAGACTCTTTTCTTCTCGCTTTTTTGCATATCTTACTTATGCTTCCTGTCTTTCCAAGCTGTTTACCCGCTTCACATCTGCTTTCAGTTTGCCGTCTTTCGCATCGATCAGTATCGTGTCTTCTCTTCCGACATTTCCGGCAAGAATCAACCGTGCAGCCAGTGTCTCTACGTTTTTCTGCAGATATCTCTTTAACGGTCTTGCTCCGTACATCGGATCATATCCGCCTTCTACGATACAGTCTTTCGCCGCTTCCGTCAGTTCGATCGTCAGTTCTTTTTCCTCCAGCCGTCTGTTTACATCTGCCACTAACAAGTCAATAATGGCACGAATATTTTCTTTCGTCAATGGTTTAAACATAATGATCTCGTCAAGACGGTTCAAAAATTCCGGTCTGAAGTGAGCTCTTAAATCATTCATCGCCATATCCTGCGCCTCTTTCGAGATCGAACCGTCTTCTTTTATACCGTCTAAAAGATAACCTGCTCCGATATTGGACGTCATGATCAGAATCGTATTTTTGAAATCAACGGTACGGCCCTGAGAATCTGTAATCCTTCCATCGTCAAGCACTTGCAAAAGCACGTTAAATACATCCGGATGCGCCTTCTCTACTTCGTCAAATAATACGACTGAATACGGTTTTCTTCTGACTGCCTCTGTCAGTTGACCGCCTTCGTCATATCCTACATATCCCGGAGGCGCTCCGATCAGTCTCGACACGGAATATTTCTCCATGTATTCGCTCATATCAATCCGCACCATATTATTCTCATCGTCAAACAGGCTCTGCGCCAACGCCTTCGCAAGTTCTGTTTTTCCCACGCCTGTAGGTCCGAGGAAGAGGAACGATCCGATCGGCTTGCTCGGGTCTTTGATTCCGGCTTTGGAACGGATGATCGCCTCTGTTACAAGTTCGACTCCTTCATCCTGACCTATGACTCTTTTATGAAGTTCATCAGCAAGATGAAGTGTTTTGTTTCTTTCGCTTTCATTTAATTTCGCTACGGGAATTCCCGTCCATCTTGAAACAATCCTTGCGATTTCTTCGTCTGTTACCGCTTCATGAACAAGAGACAATTCTTTTTCTCTTACTTTTTCTTCCTCTTCTTCAAGCTGTTTTTGCAGCTGAGGCAGTTCACCATACTGCAGCTGCGCGGCTTTATTCAGATCATACTCTCTTTGCGCTTTGCTGATCTCCTTATTCACATGTTCGATCTCTTCACGAATTTTCTGTACCCGCTCAACAGAATGCTTTTCATTCTCCCACTGTACCTTTTCACCGGCATATTCTTCTTTCAGACCCGCCAGTTCTTCCTGTAAATGTTCCAGACGTTCACGGCTTAATCTGTCTTCTTCTTTTTTCAGCGCCTCTTCTTCAATCTCAAGCTGCATAATCCTTCTTCTTAATTCGTCCAACTCTGTCGGCATCGAATCAAGTTCTGTCTTAATGAGCGCACAAGCTTCATCTACAAGGTCTATCGCTTTGTCCGGCAAAAAACGATCCGAAATATATCTGTTCGACAACATTGCCGCTGCGACAAGAGCGCTGTCTGTAATCTTCACTCCATGAAATACTTCATAACGTTCTTTCAGACCACGCAGAATCGAAATGGCGTCTTCTACTGTAGGCTCGTCAACTAAAACCGGCTGGAAACGGCGTTCCAAAGCCGCATCTTTCTCAATGTACTGACGGTACTCATCAAGCGTCGTTGCGCCGATACAGTGAAGTTCTCCTCTTGCAAGCATCGGTTTCAACATATTGCCCGCATCCATAGCACCGTCTGTCTTTCCCGCTCCGACAATCGTATGCAGCTCATCAATAAACAGAATGATCTTTCCGTCACTGTTTTTCACTTCTTCGAGAACTGCTTTCAGTCGTTCTTCAAACTCGCCCCGGTACTTTGCTCCTGCGACAAGAGCACCCATATCAAGAGAAAATATCGTTTTATCTTTCAGTCCTTCGGGGACATCACCGTTGACGATCCTCTGCGCAAGACCTTCTACAACCGCAGTTTTTCCGACTCCCGGTTCACCGATAAGCACCGGATTGTTTTTCGTCTTACGGGAAAGAATCCGGATCACATTTCTGATTTCCTCGTCACGGCCGATCACCGGATCAAGTTTTTGATCCCTCGCCCGCTCTACCAGATCCTGACCGTACTTATTCAGCGTATCATAAGTCGCTTCCGGATGGTCGCTTGTCACTCTCTGATTGCCTCTGACAGTAGACAGCGCATGTAAAAATCCTTCCCGGCTGATGCCGAATTCACGATAAATCTGTTTCATCTCTTTGCTTGCATATTTTAACAGGGAAAGGAAAAGGTGCTCTACGGAAACATATTCGTCTCCCATCTGTTTCGCCTCGTCCTCGGCATGGATCAACACATTGTTCAGATCCTGCCCTACGAAAAGCTGACCGCCCTGAACTTTCGGACGCTTTCCGATCGCCTGATCTACCCGGTTTATCAAAAGCTGACCTTGTATATTCATCTTTTCAAACAATTTTAAGATCAGACTGTCATCTTGTGTAAGCAGCGCATACAATAAATGTTCCTGCGCCAATTCCTGATTTCCGTTATCTGCGGCGATCTTCTCACAATTTTGCACCGCCTGAATGGAATTCTGTGTAAATCTGTTTATATTCATGCTAATCCCTCCTTTATTTTCGTGTTCTACTAGGAATATAGCATCTGTTGTTAGCACTGTCAAGGGTTGAGTGCTAATATTTTTGTTATTTTTTTGCAAACCCTTTAAAATCAATGGTTCGCAGTATCTTATTTCTTTTGAAATTGTGATTTTTTCTGTTTTGACACCAATTTGACACCAATTTTTCTTTTTATGGTATCAAGCATTTAACACCATATTATCTAGTCTTATAATCTCATTTTCAATCCTTGTCAGCTACGAACCAAAAGTTGCCATGCTGAGCCACTATATGCCGACCTACTCACCGACTGACGATTAATTTTATATCGACAACGGAATACAGAAAAACGACCGGTACACAAGCACCAGTCGCTATCAGTATGGTCAAAGTATTAAACTTACAAGATAAAATATGAACAAATGGCCAGGATAAAAAATATAGAAGAAATATTTCATTTTCATTCCACGCTCACCATTATACATTGAAATAAACAGTAAAGATGTTACAGCGGTTAAAAAATAAGGGTCAATAAATCCACTTATTGTAAAATTCAGTCCACAAATATACATAACTAAAATAGAAGCAGTATATTTTAATGTTGGCATATCATAAAAAAGATAAAATACGCTGATTAAGGCTATTCCATAATACCAACCGTCTAAATGGCAAATATATGAAATATACGCCCCGATTGCTATTGTTACAAAAGAGATTATCACATTTTTGTTAAATCTTTTTATGATTGTTAAAATAATTAACCCTAATAATAACGTGAATAAAACATTTTGCTGTCCCAAACTGAATAAAGTTCCTACACAAGCTAAATCATAAATAGGCTCAGAAATAAGTGCAAAAATTCCTAAGTTCAAAATATATTTCTTGAGATTATGGGTATGAAAAAAGCCCTCTACTAACAAAAAACAGAAGATAGGGAATGCAATTCTACCTAAAATATGACAAATATTGACTGCGGACATTAAAATATCAAATTGCTCATCTGTAAACATAGAATATGGAGCATTTAGGATAATTCCATTTTTTAACACCACTTGACCTAAATGGTCTATTACCATAAAAATCATTGCCAATATTTTTAATGTACTTCCCGAAATAATTTTTTTCATTTTATTATGACTGATGATTTGCCGTTAATTTTCTATTTTGATATTGTAGTTAAGACTTATAATATCTTCTGTATAATCATCAGCAACGATTTGAATAATATAGGAACCTTTTTCAAAAT
>ERZ779843.4066-NODE-4066-length-11566-cov-3.371384_pt1 | contig 11566 bp, 8 predicted proteins | sample MGYA00511560_ERZ779843 | MGnify/ENA primary metagenome ERZ779843 (study PRJEB29588, sample SAMEA2158062) | human gut metagenome | biome: human gut; feature: human-associated habitat; material: faeces | place: Denmark | collected 2008/2010 ... | reverse complement strand
ATTAAATATTCTAGACATAATCCAATTCGTTGTCTCTGTTCCTATAATAATACAAAAAATAAAAATAAACAAGGGAATAGAATGTTTTTTTAGAAATACATAAAAGTTTAGTTATAGCTAACTTATGTTAGAAAAAGCTATCACAATAAAGGGGAAAAAAGTATTTCTACAGAAATATAAAAGTCATAGAGGAAAATTAAGAAAAATTTCAACAATTTTTCACCGTTTTGGTGTATAGTATAGAATGCTGATGAAGTATAAGAAAAAAATATAATCAAAAGTTAGAAGTATTAAGTATAAGTAGAAATGATACCAGATATAGGAGAGAGGAAAATGAAGAAAAACAGAATCATTGCCATGCTGCTGGGTACAGCACTGCTTGTATGTGGATGTCAGCAGACATCAAAAGCAACCGATGAAGAGAAAAAGATTGAGTCAGAAAAGAATACAACTAAGACAGAAGAAAACGCATATCAGGGGAAATTAGATCTGATCACTCCGGCGGCATATAATAATACGGACGGATTAAAGCTGAAAAAAGGCGATTATATTTCCATTATCGGAAAAGCGAACGGAGCACAGTACTGGGATGAAGTGAAAAAAGGTGTAGCGCAGGCTGCGGAAGATATTAATACAAATCTTGGGTATACAGGAAAAGATAAGGTGAAAGTAGCATTTAATGCACCGGATACAGCAGATAATGTCGATGACCAGGTAAATCTTCTGGATGAAGAACTGGACAGATATCCGGTCGCAGTGGGCATTTCGATCGTAGACCTGCAGGCATGCCAGGTGCAATTCGATCTTGCAACAGACAGTGAGATTCCGATCGTAACTTTTGATTCCGGATCAGATTATCAGGGTGTGGCTGCAGATGTATCCACAGACAATGTAGCTGCAGGAAAGGAAGCGGCACAGAGACTTGCGGAAGAGATGGGCGACAGCGGAGAAGCGGTGCTGTTCATTCAGGATTCCAAATCACAGGCAGCTCTTCAGAGAGAAAAAGCTGTAACAGAAGAATTGAAAGCAAATCATCCGAATATTTCAGTGGTCAATGTATACCACATGGATGAACTGAGCAATATGCAGAAGGCAGTATCCGATGAGATCAATGCCGGAACCTACCGACCAAAAGACAGTGAACTTCCGGAGGGACAGCTCACAGGAGAAGATGTTGTAACAGCAGACAGTATCACTGAAGATCAGGTAGTTGATTATATCCTTGCAAAACATCCAAATATTACAGGCTGCTTTGCTGCAAACGGGGATTCCGTAAAACTTGCAGTCGATGGTCTGGAAAGAAATAAAATGGAGAAAAAAGTGAAAGTCATCGGCTTCGATGCCAACGATGATGAGATTCAGGATCTGAAAGACGGTAAAGTTAACGGACTGATCGTACAGAACCCATTTGGCATGGGATATGCAACCGTTGTGGCTGCAGCAAGGGCTTCTCTGAATATGGGAAATGAGGCTGTGGTTAATACGGGATATACATGGGTGACGAAAAAGAATCTGAAGACGGATGAGGTGCAGAAGATTCTGTATAGTAAGTAGGAAAATTTAATGTATCATGGCGGCTTACCCCGGTCCTGAATAAAAGTATAGAAGGGATTGCTGTGCGGATTCAATCATGGGGAACATCTAAAGCAAAAAAATCGGCCTAAAAGCAGCCGGTCAAAAATCATAACTCGCTGATCGCTCAGACAAATGGTTTTTAACCGGCTAACGGCCGATTTTTTTACTTAAGAAGTTCCAACTCTTTCTCATGGACTGAGAGGTCACAATGATAAATTAACCAGCAACCTTCGGAAGTGAAAAGGAGAATTCGGTTCCGACTCCTTCCGTACTCACCACGGTAATATTCTCCCCATGTGCCTGAATTGCTTCTTTCACGATCGCAAGTCCAAGTCCGGTACCTTTCTTATCTTTTCCACGGGAGAGGTCACTCTTGTAAAAGCGTTCCCAGATTTTCCCAAGCGCTGATCTTGGAATACCCATACCGTTATCTTTTACAGAGGTATATACTTTTTCTCCGCGGTCTGTCGTCTCAATCGTGACGATGGAATTCGGATCACTGAATTTAATCGCATTGTCCAGCAGGTTGTATAAGACTTGCTGGATTTTTCGTTTGTCAGCGTTGACGTTCAGGTGTTTTGTTGCGAAGACCAATTCGATGGAAATCTTCTTCTGTGTGCAGACACCTTCGAAAGATGCCGCTACATGCTTGATCATCTCGTGAATATCGAATACTTCCCGGTTGAGAAGCAGGTGATTGGTGTCAAATTCATTTAACGTCAGAAGATCCTGTGTCAGATCTGTCAGGCGTTCTGTTTCGAATAAGATGATCTTCAGGTATTTTTCATGTAATTCTGGTGGGATGGTTCCGTCTGTCATGGCTTCCACATAACCTTTGATGGAGGTAAGTGGAGAACGAAAATCATGAGACACATTTGCCACAAATTTCTTCTGATAATCTTCCATATCCCTAAGCTGAGAGGACATGTAGTTCAGTGATGCGGACAGATAACCCATCTCATCTTCAGTTGTGACAGGAATCTCATATTCCAGGTTACCGGAAGCATATTGGGTTGCTGCTTCGGTAATCTTATGAAGCGGACGGTACACAAGGAAATGGAACGCCAGCAGGATAATGAACGAAAGCAGGAAGATTACGATGAATGTAATATATACACCACGCATCAGTGTGTCTGTCATGGTATCCACAACAGAGGTATACTGGTGGATCATCAGATATCCTTTTGGAGAATACCCGTAAGTTACCGGTACAGTGACAGTGATCACATCATTGTTAAAATATCCGTGATAATCACCAGTCTGTGAACGATCGCTTCCGGATTCCGCCGGGTCGAAATCTTTAATGGAATCAGGCGCGGACGGGTAGCTCCCGGACTGTGCAGAAAGGATTACTTTTCCATCTTTTGAAACGAACCAGACTGCAGCGTCAAGCTGTGTCTCTATTCCGGATAAGATTATCTGTGCGTCAGATTCTGTTAATCCGCCGGAAAAATAACCGGGAAGATAGTCGTTGGCAACCATCGTAGCTTCCCGGTACATACTGTTACTTACGCGGTTAAAAATCGGCGTACTGACCAAGTTCTCTGTCAGTGTTGCGGCTGTAAAAAGGCTTAAGAATCCGAACACAATATAGATAAATATAAATTTTAAATATAATGTACTTTTCATGATATTAACCTGCTGTTATTTTACTTCAAATTTATAACCGATTCCCCATACAGTGCTGAGACTCCAGCCATTGTGATCCTTGATCTTCTCGCGGAGACGTTTGATGTGCACATCGACGGTACGGGTATCGCCGATATATTCATAGCCCCAGATCTGATCCAGTAACTGCTCTCTTGTGAATACCTGGTTCGGAGAGGATGCGAGGAAATAGAGAAGTTCCAGTTCCTTTGGCGGCATCTCGACCGTATGGCCGTCAACAATGACGGAGTAATTGGTAAGGTTGATCTCAATTCCCGGGTATTCGACACATTTTCCCTTATCTGCCTGAGGAGTCTCCGGTTTGGAGCCGACCTGATAGCGGCGTAAGACTGCTTTTACACGTGCAACCAGCTCTTTGGCATCAAATGGTTTCATAATGTAATCATCTGCACCGAGCTCCAGGCCAAGTACCTTGTCGAATACTTCACCCTTGGCGGACAGCATGATGATCGGAGTGTTAGATCTCGTACGGATCTCGCGACAGACCTGATATCCGTCGATACCAGGCAGCATGAGATCTAAAAGAATCAGGTTCGGTTTGTAAGTGTCAAAGGCAACCAGTGCCCGTTCGCCATCGTGGACCATCATAGTGTCAAAGCATTCTTTTGTCAGATATAATGAGACCAGTTCAGCGATATTTTCATCGTCATCGACGATCAGTATTTTCTGTTTGTTCATAGATGTATACTCCTCCCGTATATAGATGCATTTATCTATACTGATTCACTTTAAAGTTTCCCCTTATACTATCCCTTATTTTAACTTTTATTTCAGCTCAGCGATCGTTACGCCGGCGTCACCTTCGCCAAATGCGCCAAGGCGGAATGATTTGACATGTTTCTGCCGTTTCAGATATTTATGGATACCGGCTCTTAAAGCTCCGGTTCCTTTACCGTGAACGATTCTTACGGAACTGAGGTGTGCAAGCGAGGCGTCGTCCAGATATTTATCCAGCTCGGCGATCGCTTCATCGACTGTTTTACCAAGAAGGTTGATCTCAGGACTGATCGCAAGAGATTTGCCCATCTTGACTTTGCCTTTACCGGTCTGACGGGTTCTTTTGGCAAATGAATATGCCGGCGCTTCATCGATGATCTCCAGATCGGAAATATTAACTGTGGAACGTAAGATTCCCATCTGTACGGTGACATTTCCCTTGGAATCCGGAAGTGAAGTGACAGATCCGGTCAGGTTCATACTCAGTACCTTGACAGATTCTCCAAGTTTGAAATCACTTGGTTTGTAAGCCTTTTTTGGTTTCTTGGTATCTGTCTTCATGGAATTCTGTGTCGCGTTCATCTTCTTGCGGAGACGCTCACGTTCCTTTTCCATCTCGGCAACGGAGATATTGGCTTTGCCGAATTTGTGGAAATTACGCATGGTCTCATCGGCTGTTTCCTTGGCATCGGCCAGGATCTCATGAGCCTTTTCATTGGCCTCGCGGATGATACGGTCACGCTGTTCTTCTAATTTATCACGTTTCTGACGGGTCTCTTCTTCGAGACGTGCCAGTTCACGTTTGTAGTGTTCGATCTCTTCCTGCTCTTTTCGGATGGTACGTTTACTTGTCTCCAGATCGGTTAACAGGTCTTCGAAGGATTCATCCTGTTCGGTCAGATGTGTCTTGGCATCTTCGATGATATAATCCGGAAGTCCGAGTTTTCCTGCGATGGCAAATGCATTACTCTTTCCCGGAATACCGATCAGAAGGCGGTAAGTCGGACTGAGCGTCTCTACATCGAATTCACAACAGGCATTTTCAACGCCCGGTGTGGAAAGTGCGAAGACTTTCAGTTCGCTGTAGTGTGTCGTTGCCATGGTACGGATGCCTCTCTGGTGCAGATAGCTTAAGATGGCGATCGCAAGAGCAGCACCTTCGGTAGGGTCGGTTCCTGCATTCAACTCATCGAACAGTACCAGAGAATGTTCGTCTACATGCTTTAAGAACGAAACGATATTCGTCATATGAGAAGAGAAGGTACTGAGGCTCTGCTCGATACTCTGCTCATCTCCGATATCGGCATATACATTTTCAAAAATTGCCAGTTCCGAACGGTCCAGCGCAGGAATATGAAGTCCTGCCTGACCCATCAGGGTAAATAATCCGACCGTCTTTAACGAAACAGTCTTACCGCCGGTGTTCGGTCCGGTTACGATCAGAAGGTCGAAGGTATCACCGAGTGTGACGGTGATCGGAACGACTTTCTTCTTATCTAACAGCGGATGGCGGCCCTCACGGATATGGATCCGGCCTTCTGTATTGAAGATTGGCTTGCTTGCGTTCATGTTGATTGCGAGATTTCCTCTTGCAAATATGAAATCCAGCTCCGTCATGACTTTGTAGTCGGTGCGGATGGAGTCGATATATTCTGCAACATCGGCGCTTAAGCGTGCAAGGATCACTTGGATCTCTTCCTGCTCTTTGCCGTAAAGCTCTTTTAAATCATTATTCAGTTTTACAACAGACATCGGTTCGATGAACAGGGTAGAACCTGTGGCAGACTGGTCATGGATCAGACCAGATACCTGGCTTCTGTATTCGGCTTTGACCGGGATACAGTAGCGGTCCCCGCGCATGGTGATGATCGCATCCTGCAGATAGGTACGGAGCGAACCGTTGACCAGAGAAGATAATGTAGAATGTACTTTATCATTGATCTGGTTCATGGAACGGCGGATCTGCTTTAATGTACTGCTGGCATCATCACTGATCTCATCTTCGTCAATAATGCATCGGCGGATCTCAGTGCTTACCAGTGTCAGTGGCTCGATCTGCTGGAAGAAAGCATCCAGACAGTCTTCTGCATCGTCCACAGTCTCGTGACGGCCGTAAGCTTTGATCTGCCCTGCATTTTCCAGAAGCTTACAGATACGCAAAAGCTCTCCGCTTCCGAGCGCGGCACCGACTTCCAGACGCTTTAAGGATTCCCCGACCGGATTACAGCTTCCGAAAGAAGGACGTCCCTTCTTAATGATACGGGTAAATGCGGCGGCAGTCTGTTCTTGTGCGGCTTCGATATCCGTGATGGATGTCATCGGTTTTAATCTCTTGCAGCGTTCCTTGCCGCCAAAAGAAGTTGCCTGTTCTATTAAGATGTCAATAATTTTATGATATTCTAATTTAGTTAATGTTTTTTTATTCATGTTTCTCACCTGAACTTATTCTAGTTACTGTTCATACAGTAGCTGTAGTCAGTACCTATTCTACCTTATTTGGACGATAAAGAAAAGGATAAATATTGAACATTCCCATTCCATACGGTATACTATAAAAAGGATTGCAAAGGAGACGAAAAAGCTGATGGATGAGCAGAAACCTCTGGAAAATAAGCAGGGAGAACCTGGGAAAAAAACAGAAAAATCAGAATATTCATTTATGCAGGAGACGATCAAAGACGAGAACAGCCGTGGAAAAAAGTGCCGTAAAGACCTGCTTCGTATGGCGGGGCTTGGAGTGGTATTCGGTGTGTGTGCCTGCATTAGTTTTTCTGCGCTCAAACTATGGCTTGATAAGAAGTTTCCCGGAGATTCACAAGAGGTAGTGATACCGAAAGAGAAAGAAGAAGATAATACAGAAGAAAAAAAAGCGGATACCAGTAACAATACGGAACAGACGCTGGATATTGACAATTACAGAGAACTTCAGAAAGCAATGAACGACGTAGCCACAGAGGCCGGAAAATCCGTGGTAGAGATCATAGGTGTATCCGGAGAGCAGGACTGGACAGACGAGTCTTACGATAATAAAAACAGTGTGTCCGGACTGATCATCGCTGATAATGGGCAGGAGCTTCTGGTATACGGAAAGACTTCTATATTAAAAGATGCAAAAGAGATCCATATTAGATTCTCGGATGGCAATACAGAACAGGCATCTGTGAAGAAGAAAGATGAAAGTCTCGGATTTGCGATCTATGCTGTGTCGGGAAGCAGCATTGAACAGTCAACATGGACGCAGATCAGTACCGCCAAACTTGGCAGTTCCAATTCTGTACAGAAAGGGGACGCCGTGGCAGTGCTTGGAAAGCCATTTGGCTATGCAGGAGCGGTCGGATTTGGAACGATTGCGAACAGCAGAAATGAACTGGATGCAGATGACGGAAGTTATCAGCTCCTTTGCACTGATATTGGTGCGGCAGAAGACGGAACAGGTGTGATCGTTAATTTGTCGGGAGAAGTAGTCGGAATTATTGATCAGAGTATTTCTGATAATAGCAGTAAAAGGCTGGTAACCGGGTATGGAATTTCGGGCTTAAAATCAGAGATTGAATTGTTGTCTAACGGACAGGCGGTGCCGTATGTCGGTATTCGTGGACTGGATGTGACGGCAGAAATCGAAGCTCAGGGAATTCCAAATGGAGTATACGTCCAGACAGTAGAGCCGGATTCTCCGGCAATGGCAGCAGGAATCCAGAGCGGGGATATCATTACGGAGGCAGCAGGGAAGAAGATAACATCACTATCAGCCTACCAGAGTGTACTGCGGGACCAGAAAAGCGGCAGTAAGATCAGACTCAAAGGACAGAGACAGGGATCCGGCGGTTATGTGGATATTTCATTTGACGTGACAGTCGGAAGCAAGGAGTAGGCTTGCCGGATGCTTCCGGGGAGATGTTTCGATCGTTGTAAAATATAGAATAATATTAATATAGAATATAGAAAGAGGAAATAAGATGAGATATATCAACACCCTTCACGAAGGAGAAACAATCAGAAATGTATATTTGTGCAAAGGAAAGCGTTCTGCGGAGACCAGAAACGGAAGACCATATGATAATCTGATCCTTCAGGATAAGACCGGGACACTTGACGGGAAAGTATGGGATCCGAATTCCGGCGGAATCGCAGATTATGATGAGATGGATTTTATTGAAGTATATGGTGAAATCATCAGCTATAATAACAATCTGCAGCTTAACATTAAGCAGATCCGTAAAGCACAGGAGGGTGAATATATCGCCGCCGATTATATGCCGACAACGGAGAAGAGTACAGATGGCATGTATGAGGAACTGCTTGGATATATTAAGAAAGTAGAGAACCAGTATCTGAGACAGGTGCTGGAGTATTATTTTGTAAAAGACGAGACATTTATCCGTAATTTCAAGGGACATTCCGCTGCGAAGACGGTTCATCATGGATTCGCCGGAGGACTTCTGGAACATACATTAAGTGTTGTGAAGTTCTGTGACTATATGGTGGGAGCATATCCGATCCTGAATAAGGACCTGCTTTTCACAGCAGCGATCTGCCACGATATCGGAAAGACGAAGGAATTATCTTCCTTCCCGGAAAATGATTACACAGATGAAGGACAGCTTCTGGGACATATTGTAATCGGTGTGGAGATGATCGGAGATGCAGTCCGCAATATCCCGGACTTCCCGGAGAAACTTGCGAATGAATTAAAACACTGTATCGTTGCACATCACGGAGAACTGGAATACGGTTCACCGAAGAAACCGGCACTTGCCGAGGCGATGGCACTGAATCTTGCAGACAATGCAGATGCCAAGATGCAGACACTGACAGAGTTATTCAAAGATAAAAAAGGAAATGACTGGCTGGGATATAACCGCCTGTTTGAATCAAATATCAGAAAGACAGTTATCTAATGATGCAGAAGAATGAAATAGTAAAGGTAAAAATAGAAGATATCGGAGTCGGAGGAGAAGGCATCGGCAAGGTGGATGGATACACGTTGTTTATCAAAGATGCCATCATCGGGGATGTTGTAGAGGCGAAAGTAATGAAAGCAAAGAAGAATTACGGCTATGCCCGCCTGATGAATGTCCTGACTCCATCAAAAGACCGTGTGGAAGAGCCGGTCTGTCCGATGGCAAGAAAATGCGGCGGCTGTCAGATCCAGGAGATGAAGTATCCGGCACAGCTTGCATTTAAAGAAGCAAAGGTACGCGGCAATCTGGAGCGGATCGGAGAAGTTCCGACAGAACTTCTGGATCAGATCATGCATCCGGCTGTCGGCATGGACGGAGAAGGAATGCAGCCGTTCCGCTACCGGAATAAGGCGCAGTTCCCGATCGGAACAGATAAAGACGGCAGAGTGATCGCCGGGTTCTATGCCGGAAGAACACACAACATTATCGAGAATACAGACTGCGCGCTTGGTGTGGAAGTCAACGAAGAGATCCTGAACTGTATTCTGGACTTCATGGAAGAATTCAAAATTCCGGCATACGATGAAGTGAAGCATAAAGGGCTGGTACGCCATGTACTGCTCCGTTACGGATTCAAGACAGATGAAATCATGGTATGTCTGGTCATCAATGGAAAGACGATTCCGCACTGTCATGATCTGGTTGGACGGCTACGTCAGATTCCGGGTATGACAAGCATCACTCTCAGTACGAACACAGCGAAGACGAATGTGATCATGGGCGATACGATCCGCCTTCTGTGGGGACAGGAGTTCATCACAGACTATATCGGTGAGATCAAGTACCAGATATCTCCGCTGTCATTCTACCAGGTGAATCCGGTCCAGACAGAGAAATTATACGGACTGGCATTAGACTATGCAGGCCTGACCGGCAATGAGGCGGTGTGGGACCTGTACTGTGGAATCGGAACGATTTCCCTGTTCCTTGCAAAGAAAGCAAAGCAGGTATATGGCGTGGAGATCGTACCGCAGGCCATTGACGATGCGAAGAATAATGCAAAGATCAATGACATTGCGAATGCGGAATTCTATGTAGGTAAGGCAGAAGAAGTCCTGCCGGAGTATTACAAAGAATATGAAAAGACACATAACGGAGAGACCGCACACGCAGATGTGATCGTGGTCGATCCGCCGAGAAAAGGCTGTGAGGAATCCCTGCTTCAGACGATCGTGGATATGCAGCCGGAGAAAGTTGTGTATGTAAGCTGCGACAGTGCGACACTTGCGCGGGATGTGAAGTTCTTAAGAGCGAATGGGTATGAGCTTAAGGATGTGACGCCTGTGGATCAGTTTCCGCATACGGTGCATGTGGAAGTCGTGTGTTGTCTACATCGGGTGAATTCGTAGAAGTCCTTAATTTCAGGCACTTTGCGAGGTATATGAGTTTCACACCAACAGGCAAACAGGGCAAGAAAAAGCAGATTATGAATGGAATCGAAGTGTCAGTAGTATTGCATCTGGTATGAGGAAATACATTCGGACAGAATTAACATTTTTTATTTAATAGCATAGAGAAAAGCCAAAAGGACGCTTGTTTTCAGAACTTCTGGAAGATGAGTGTCCTTTTCTGGATCTTATACCTCAAAAAGCACTGAACCACTGGATAATGGCAGGAGTTTTTTGCAATCTTAAAGAATTTTAAGCAGTAAAGAAGAGATATTGTTCTTGTGTACGGAGGGGCGTGGGCGTATAATAAAATCAGTTTTCTGAATTTTGAGACAACTTCAATGGTCAGCAGAAGAAAACCGGAAATTATTACAACTACTACAGAGGCTGTTTTTCAGGAAAATTGTACCGACAGGATATGGAAATGAGGTTTTTAAGGTGAAAAAAGGGAAAAAAGTTACGGCTGAATTGATATTTCTTATATTAATGACAGTATTAATGACAGCTCTCACAGGATGCAATAAGACAGATAAAATAACTGACACAACGGAAAATCCTGTTATAAAAATCGGAAGTGATAATTATCCTCCCTATAATTTTCTAAACGAGGATGGCATGCCGACGGGAATAGATGTTGATCTGGCGACGGAAGCATTTGGAAGAATGGGATATAAGATAGAGATCATTCCCATCAAGCTGGGAACAGAAAAAGAAAATGTTAGAAAATGGAGAAATAGACTGTATTATGGGCTGTTTTTCCATGAAAGGACGACTGGATGATTATCAGTGGGCAGGTCCGTATATGATAAGCAGGCAGGTTGTTGCAGTCAATCCTAACAGTGATATCTATAAATTAAGTGATCTGGAGGGAAAAAAACTTGCTGTCCAGTCAACAACAAAACCGGAAGAGATATTTCTGCGCCGGACGGATGAAAGGATTCCTAAGCTGGGGAATCTGATCAGTCTGGAAAACAGGGAATTGATCTATACTTTTTTAGGAAAAGGCTATGTTGATGCAGTGGGAGCCCATGAGGAATCCATTATCCAATATATGAAGGATTATAATATGGAACTGCGTATCCTGGATGAACCACTTATGACAGTGGGGCTCGGAGTTGCATTTGCAAAGGATGACACCAGAGGTATTTGCCAGAAATTAGAACAGACATTAGCTGACATGAAAGAAGATGGAACAGCTGCAAAAATCATTGGGAAGTATCTTGATGATCCGGAGAAATATCTGGAGGTAGATAAAAT
>ERZ779843.4058-NODE-4058-length-11580-cov-2.502213_pt1 | contig 11580 bp, 8 predicted proteins | sample MGYA00511560_ERZ779843 | MGnify/ENA primary metagenome ERZ779843 (study PRJEB29588, sample SAMEA2158062) | human gut metagenome | biome: human gut; feature: human-associated habitat; material: faeces | place: Denmark | collected 2008/2010 ... | reverse complement strand
TAATACAGAGGCTATGGCAAATGCTGTGCTGGAAGGGGTGAAAGAAGCAGGAGCGGAAGGAGAACTTTTGAATTGTGGAGAATTTGATGCGGCGAAAGTGGCTGACTATGATGCAATTGCATTTGGATGCCCTTCTATGGGTGCTGAGCAGCTTGAAGAGGATGAGTTTGAGCCGATGTTTACAGCTTGCGAATCAAAGCTGTCCGGCAAGAAGATCGCTCTTTTTGGCTCCTATGGATGGGGAGATGGTGAGTGGATGCGCAACTGGGATGAGACCTGCCGCAATGACGGCGCTGTAATGGCGTGTGATTTCGTTATTTGCAATGATGCTCCTGATGAGGATGCTAAGGCAGCATGCGAGGAACTCGGAAAGGCTCTTGCATAATTAGAGAAAAAAGCTCGAAAGCAAATTATAAAATGCTTTCGAGCTTTTTTATTATACTGTAAAATCTAAGCAGGAACGGATTGCAGTGTGTGGTCTTACCTTTCCATTTGCAACTGCAACGTGAGCTGGATGTACGGAGTAGCCCTTTAATGCTGCCTCGTCAGTAAATGTAGAATCAAGCATCAAATCTGCATTTGAGCCTTCCAGTCCATTTGTGTTTACATGAATCTCTAACAATCCCGGAATCTGACCTGCAAGTCCCTCAAGACCAGCTTTGATTTCTGCCTTGATTGCTTCTTTTTCTTCTTTTGAATACTCATTCTTTAATGTCCATAAAATTACATGCTTTACCATATGTTTTTTCTCCATTCTTCTGTTTTTAATTTATTTCTCAACCTATATTCACGCTCTTACAAGGCGAATACGATCTAACTCAAACAGCTCTTCTTCTTTTTCTGAAAAGAACTGAAGCTCCAGCTCGTAGCGTCCGCTTCTTAGTGTACCGATTGAACTCTTCCAGATGTGCTGTCTGTCAACATCTTCCGCGTTGACAACACCAACTGACTTTCCATTTGCCAAGATGCTTATTCCACATTCAGAAAGAATCGTTCCCTCGATCTCAATTGACCACTCTCCATCTTCTGCAAGCTCTGCATAGCGCCATTTTACGCTGCAGCCATCGGTGATATGTACAAGTGGGAAGCGTCCTTCTTTCTCGGTAAGATATGCTCCTCCAGTCAGACCGCACTGCCAGCCTGCCTCAATACCTGCCGTGGCATCTAGTCCATGTGAAAATCCCTGTGAGGTCATCTCTACCTGCTCGATAATTCCTCTCTCCTCATCTACCTCAATACGCTCAACACGGGCACGGCGCGCATATTTTGTGTTGTTGGAGGAACCATGATAAAATACATACCACTGATTTTCAATCTTCACGATTGAGCCATGATTATTCCAGCTTTGCGGATCAATTCCTGTATTGTCGATTATACGGCCTTTTCTTACATACGGACCAGCAACAGATTTGCTTACTGCATAGTCAAGATTTGTCGGATGACCGCCATTACGGTGTGTTTCATCAATAAATTCACTTGCGTACACGATAACATAATGATCACCTACCTTGCGAAGTGATGATGCCTCGTGGAAACCATGACCATCATCATCCTTATTGATCAATGCTTCCTCATATGTATCTGGATTCAGTGTACACATATCATCATTTAATTCTGCCATATGGCAGTGACCCTGACCCCAGGTGTAATAATATTTTCCGTTATCCTCCAAAACAGACGGATCAATGCCTTCGATTGGCTTTCCTCCCATCGTTATCTGCACAGCATCCTCAAATGGTCCGTATGGGTTCTTGCTTTTTGCAACACCCTCTGTTCCATCTGAAAGGCAGAAATAGAAATAATACAACTCGCCTTTCTTTGTAACATCTGGCGCCCATAAAAGCCCATTTGACCACGGCACGCCTTTTTTGATGCCCTCTTTTTCGTACTCATCGGTTGATGCAAGCACCGGACCATGATCGGTCCACTCGGTCAAATCTGATACAGGTGCTGAATATACATGAAACTTGTGGCAGCAATACTCGCCGTCAAACTCATCCTTTGAGCCATACAGATAAACTCTTCCATCAAATACCTTCGGCTCTCCATCTGGAATATAAATATCCAGCGGCAGAAATGGATTTTTTGCACCACTTTGATAGACAGCGTTTGCAGGCTCTTTAACATATTCCATGTTTAATCCTCCAATCTATTGGGCTTTTGTCTTAAACAAATCCTTTGACCCCAACTAGAAAGTATGATACCATGGATAACGATTGTTGGCAAATACAATCCACTCTTATTTTTATTATTATGAAAGGATTTTTTTATGAAACGCTCTCAATTAAAAAACTCATTTTTGCTGCTTTTGACTGCGGCTATCTGGGGATCTGCTTTTGTCGCACAAAGCGTAGGCATGGACTATGTTAAGCCGTTTACGTTTAATGGAATACGATCTGCGATTGGTGCACTTTTTTTGATCCCTTGCATCTTTTTCTTTCAAAACCGCACAAATTCTTCTGAAGTATCACCTGCAGACAAATTGAATCAATCATCCAAAACTCTCGCATCATCGCCAATTGATCGAAAAACATTATTCTTCGGCGGGCTATGCTGCGGTATTGTGCTGGCGGCTGCTTCTTCCCTTCAGCAGATTGGAATTTCCTACACAAGTGTTGGAAAGGCTGGCTTTCTGACTGCCATCTATATTGTTCTTGTGCCGATTCTTAGTCTATTTTTAAAGAAACGCTGCAGCCCGCTTGTATGGCTTAGTGTCGCACTGGCAGTTGGCGGTTTGTATCTGTTAAGCGTTCCTGATGGTTTTGGCTCTATTGGAAAGGGTGATCTTCTTTTGATTGCCGGCTCTTTCTTATTTGCCGTGCATATCTTAGTAATAGACTATTTTTCACCGCGCTGCAATGGTGTGGCTTTATCGTGTATACAGTTTTTTGTATGCGCAGTCGTATGTCTTATTCCGGCATTTATTTTTGAGCAGCCATCACTTTCTTCTATCCTTGCAGCATGGGCTCCTATTTTGTACGCTGGTGTTCTCTCCTGCGGTGTCGGCTATACTCTTCAAATTATAGGACAAAAGGGTATGAATCCAACTATCGCATCTCTTATTTTGAGTCTGGAATCTGCTATATCTGTTCTTGCCGGCTGGTTGATTCTTGGTCAAACCTTATCGGCACGTGAGCTTACAGGATGTGCTATTGTTTTTCTGGCAATTGTGCTTGCTCAGCTTCCATGGCCGCCAACAAAAAAATCTTAAAGAAAGGCATTTTATGGACCGAACTCTTACTTATACAGTCTCGATTGAAGAAAGTGACCTGCGCGCAGATCAGTTTTTATCGCGTCGCGGCTTTTCCTCTCACCTTTTGACGCGGCTTCGCAAAAACATGGAACATCTTCTTATAAATGGCACGCCAAGCCGCACAAACACACCTCTTCATGAAGGCGACATTCTGACAGTACATATTGTTGAGGAGCATTCCTCCTACCATGTGCCTCCTGTAAAGCTTCCTCTTTCAATTGTCTACGAGGATGAGGATATTCTTGTTGCAAATAAGCCGGCTAAAATGCCTATTCATCCTTCTATGGACAATTATTATAATTCACTGGCAAATGCTCTTGCCTGGTACTACCGTGACAGCGGCAATTTTATCTTTCGCTGCACAAACCGCTTAGACCGAGATACCTCAGGGCTTACAGTAATTGCCAAAAATATGCTCTCCTCTGCCGTTCTTTCTGATATGGCTGTTCGTCATGCAATTACGCGTGAATATCTGGCGATTGTGCGCGGTGTCGTTACTCCTGCGTCCGGCACAATCACTGCACCGCTCTCAAGAAAGCCTGGCTCTATAATTGAGCGCTGTGTAGATTTTGAACACGGAGAACGCGCTGTAACTCATTACAAAACATTAGAAACAAAAAATGGGCACAGCCTTGTCTCTTTACAGCTTGAGACAGGCCGCACCCATCAGATACGAATTCATATGAAATATTTAGGCTTTCCGCTTGTAGGTGATTACCTCTACAATCCAGATATGGAATTCATCACACGTCAGGCGCTTCACTCATGCCGCCTTTCCTTTGAGCATCCGATCACCAGGGTGCCGCTCTCCTTTGAGGCGCCGTTGCCGGAGGATATGAAGCATGTGCTTGAGCCATAAAACTGTTCACAACACTTGGCAAGAGCTTCGATGATTGTGCTTCACTCCACATTTTTGAGTGCATCTGTCATCGGAATTGCCTTGATTTTTTTGATCTGGAAGAATGAGATCACGGCATAAGTGATCAGTCCGGCTGCAAGAACTTTTAACAGATCTAGCGGCTCCATATAAAATTCCAAATAACCAGAATACTCTGCAAACGCAACCTCACAGATAACCTTCAGTAGCACAATACATAACCCTATTGTCACTACAAGTGAAACAACTGATACGATTGTGGTGGTACGAATATATAAGCGGTTGATTTCCTTGTCACTGTATCCTAAAATCTTTGCCATGGAAATTGACTGCGCATTTTTCTCGATTACTACCTTTGAGAGCAGATACAAAAGCAGTGCAAACATGATCACGCCAAAGCCCTGGAAGAGAACAGCCATACCGCCCATTGACAATCGAAGCTGCCTGGAGGTCTTTGTCAAATCTTCCTTTGATATAGTCATTGCAATGTTTTTCTGCGTCAAATCAGTCAGTTCTTCATTTGAAAAATATCCTGGATAATAGCTTCCCTTCTCAAATGTTTTCTCAAACGCATCACAATTCATAAATACAGACAATGCTGCCGGATATGTATAGATACCCGTAACGGTAAAGGAATACGTTTTCTCCCCATACTCTTCCTGCAATGTAATCGTATCACCTTTTTTAATATGCTGCTTATTTGCATAGGCAAATCAATACCTCATCATCTGCAATGCTGCTCTTTATGTAGGCGCTGTTTTCCTGTACGCCATACACCATCACTTCCTCGCTCTTGTAGCGTCCCTCCTGTGTCTTTAATACCGTCACATCATAGCTTTCCGCCTCTTTATTTTCTGTCTTTTCTTCGCTTACAAGCACATACTGATGCTCTGCAAGAAGATGAGTTGTAATCTCCTGTTCGAAATGATCAAGCAGCGGTCCAAACATAAATCCAAACAATAAAATCAGGTTTGCGAACAAAATTCCGATAAACAAAATGACATAGTTTGGAATATTCTGAAACAGGATTCTCATACGGAACCTCTTCATAATAGGAATCGTAGTCTTTAAGCGAAATGCCTTTTTCTTTTGTCTGCGGCTCAAATCACGACGAAGGAAACGAAGCGGTGAAAGACTCATCTTTTCTGCCAGCATAATAAAATTAATGGCAAACATCAAAAGCACTGGAATTACTGTTGTCTTGATAAATGCATCGGCGTTCCAGATCGTGACATAAGTCGGAAGGCTATAGCTTGCATAGTACAATGCTGCCATATAACCTTTAAATACAGTGTATCCTAAAATATTTCCAATCACTGCTGCAATCAAGACAATGAGCATCGGCATTGCCATATAATGACGAATCAACTCGCCCTTTGAGTAGCCGGACGCGCGAAGTGTACCGATTACTGCTGATTCCTTGTTGATCGTGTTGCTGGTAGTCACGGCAAATACAAACGCAATAATAGCAATGACGATATAAAGAAATACGGTAAACATAGCATTATCGCCCTTTATATCATCTCCAGTAAAGATAATCGCCTGATTTACATACTCTGGGATAAAGCCTTCGACACCGTTCAGATTCAAAAGCGCATTTACATACAAAGTTTTCAAGAAAGTTTCGCTGAGTGTCTTTGCCTCTTTCTCATCTGCCGGACGCTCGCTGTAACGCCATGAATAATTGTAGTGAAGATGATCATCGTTGATTTTATCAAATCCATCCTCTGTCACAATAGCCACACCAAATCTCACAGCGTCAAACATCATATCTGACGTGGATGAAAACAATGCACTGTAATCAGAAAGTGCCACTAAACCGCATATTGTGTAAGACACATCTCCAAGTTCCATCACATCACCAACAGAAATTTTATTATTTACGGCATACATACGGTCAATTGCAATCTCATTTTCATCTTCTGGAAAGCTTCCTTCCATCAGGCATTCCAAATCAATTTCTGTACGTTTCTTAAAAATACGAAGCGTACTCTCCACATTCTTTGTCTGCTCTTCTTTATAGAAGTTTGGATAAATCTTTGTTCCATCCTTTTGCAAGGCGTCTAACAGACCGCTTGATGCCTCTCTTTTAACCTCAAAATTTCCATCTTCAATATTATATTTTTCAAAACTCTCATCATAGGCCTGTGACATACTGCCGCTCGCAACCAAAAATCCAGATACAAGCGCGATCACACCTGCTATAAATACAAACAGAACAATATATTTTCCAGCCTCGCTCTTTAATTCCCTAAGAAAACGTTTATTCAATGGATTTGTTTTTTTCTTTACCATTCCAGATCCTCCGCTGCCATACGCGTCTCATTGCGGCAATTCTCACGAATACGGCCATCATGAAGCTTTACGACGCGATCTGCCATCTTCTCGATTGCGTTATTATGTGTTACCATAACAACAGTATTTCCATATTTGCGGTTAACCTGCTCGATTAGTTTTAAAATCTCCTTTGATGTTGCATAGTCAAGTGCACCTGTTGGCTCATCGCACAGCAAAATATCTGGATTCTTGACAATGGCTCTTCCTATAGCTGTTCGCTGCTGCTGTCCTCCTGATAACTGATTCGGCAGCTTATGACGATGCTCATACAAGCCAAGTGTCTTTAACAAATCATCTACATCAAGTGGGTTGTCACTTAAATAAGCACCAACCTCTACATTTTCCTTGATATTTAAATTTGGAATCAAATTATACATCTGAAAGACATAACCCAGATGCTTTCTTCTGTACAATGTCAGCGTCTTTTCGTCCATATCGGCTGTCTTTTCGCCATTAATTGCAATATAGCCGCTGTCTGAACTGTCAATTCCCCCAATAATATTTAACAGTGTCGATTTCCCAGAACCTGAAGGTCCCAAAAGCACGCATAATTCTCCTTTTTCAATCTCCATGTCAATTCCCTTTAACACTTCGATACGGCTGTCGCCTTCGCCGAAATGTTTTTTGATTCCTTTAATCTCCAGAAACATGACGTTCCCCCTCTCTTTATATTGATGAGACTGTGTTCTGGTTAAGTTTATGATGCCAGAAGTTAGTATTATCTAACTTCATATTATACGAGCTTTTATAAAGAAAAACAACCAACATTGTTGATATTTTTTCTCAACAATGTTGGTTGTTTGTTGTTATGGATACCCGGTAGTTTGACTACACAATGAATGTGACATCCATTACTATAATTTTTACTTTTCTGGTACTACAATTATGTCTTTGGTAAAATGATTAAGGACCTTGCATCCATCCTCTGTTACGAGAACGAGATCCTCAACACGCACACCAAAATTTCCTGTTAAGTAGATACCCGGCTCTATGGAGAAGGTCATGCCCGGCTTTAATATATCTGTATTTGCCGATGAGACATCTCCTGCCTCATGAACCTCCTGACCGATGTTATGACCGGTACGATGTACAAAGTATGGGCCATATCCCTGCTCTGTTATATAATCTCTTGCGGCTGCATCTACATCACAGAAGCGAACACCTGGCTTTACTGCTGCGATTGCGCGCTCGTTAGCTGTCTTTACGATGTTGTATACCTTCTTCTGTTCTTCGCTTACATTACCCAAGAATACAGTTCTTGTCATATCTGAGCAATAGCCATTCCACAAGCATCCAATATCAAGAATTACGCTGTCGCCAGATTTTCCTGTGGAATCGTCGTTACTGTGATGCGGGTCAGCAGCATTTGCACCGTAGCAACAAATCGGATAGAAGGAAAATCCTTCTGAACCAAGATCGTGATAAATATCAAGCAGCTTATCGGCAAGTTCCTTCTCTGTATAACCTTTGTTGACCTCTTTGATAAGACGCTCAACTGCCAGATCGTTTAATCTGGAGGCTTCGATCATAAACTCCTGCTCTTCGTTTGTCTTAATCTGGCGAATCTTATCAATGATGTAAGAACCATTCTTGTATGTCAGATTTGGACGAAGTTCCATAAGACGAAGCAAAAACTTTGCTGCCCAGTTTTTATCAATGCCAATCACGCCAGTTTCTGCAATCTTCTCAGAAAGAATTGCAACGCAGTCATCAACATCATCAACATACGTAACCGGCCAAATCGGATTATCTCCCTGTGGGTACAGCTTGCTGATTACAAGCTCAGTCTTGCCAGCTGCTGCATCAAATACAAGTACCATCAGACGTTCGCCCGGGTTCATGAGTCTTCCCATCAGATAGTTGATGGAGGCAGGATCGCTTACAATAAGCTGATCCATGCCATTTTCCTTCATTGATGTCAAAACCTTTTGTGCTCTTTCTTTAAATACAGTCTCTTTTACCATCTCTTTTGTCTGCCTTTCTGTCTTTGTCTTTATGTCCATATATGCCAGACTTCTCGTTTTTACTTTGTTACCGGCGTTGGTCTGGACCAGTCAAATACTAATCTTGAATCAATCAATGCTGACAAACGATCCTTTGCACCTGATGACGGATCTACATAGGAGCTGATTGCTTCCCACATACGCTGTCCGTCTACATTAGCGCGTCCCATACGGAAATATTCATTTCCAAGCTGTGTCCAGCCAAGGTTTGAGTCAACGCTGCAGAAGTAGCTAAATCCTAACTCCTTTAACAGCTGATACTTTTGATTTGCAGGATCATATCCTCTCCAGGAGCCCTCATACAAATCTTCACCTTGCGGATAAATGATGATATCAACATCGCCAAGAAGCGGCTTTACCTCGCGATCCCACAAACGGGAATCAGACTCAAAACGCTCATATGATCCAGAATCACCGACCTTGTTGTGACCCCATGTATGACTTGCAAACAGCCATCCATCATCACGGCATGCCTGCGCTACCTGCTTTGCACTCTCCTTATCCTGCTCGATATTAGGATTTGGCTGATACATAGTCTGCTTCTTCTTTAAGTTGTTCTCCAGATTCCATGAGAAATACTGATCAAAGTAATCGCAGTTGCTGTTGTACCAGAAATCACTTGTACGATATCCAAAAATACCCTCATATCCAGTCAGAGCAATGATACCCTTAGCGCCGCGATATGAAAAGTCTGGATGAGTCTCAACAAAATCATCAAGAATCGGAACAACATCATATGAACCATAGCTTAGGCTGCCATCTGGATTCGTATATTCACTTGTCGGAGTTCCATCCTCACCAACAACGAGCTTGCTTGCAAAACCGTGACCTGTCATGTATTCGTAGTAGCTTACATCATCAACAGACAAAACAAATGGCTTCTTGCCTTCCGGAAGATAAATCGGCTGATGCTTCATAACCTGTGTGCCGTCTGCCTGTGTCTCATATGATGCCACATCATAGATGCTTACAAGCACATATCCTCTTGTATACATTTCTTCAAGAATACGGCAAAACTCATCCACTGTAGTCATTACATAGTTGTAATCCTTTACCTTGTTCATACCATCCTGCTTGCTGATTGCGATGTTATCATCAAAGGCTCTGCTTGTATCAACAACAAGCGTATGGAAGAAAATATGAGGAATTGTGCTGTTATCTGCGTAGACAACAGCCTCGCTCTTTCTCTGCTCATAATCTGCAATGGCTGCTGTATAAGCTGCGTTGCTCTCATATCCTGATACTGACTGGATCTTTGCGATTGCACCATCATAATCATACATCGCTGCTAAATAATTAGCATCATCAAGTACACTATCTCCAGTCTTTTCCAGTACATATTCCCATGCTGGCTCTGTTTCCATAGAACCTGCCTGACGCTCTGGAACAATCATATTTCCATTCGCATCATTCTCATATGTCTGCGGCTCCATCATAGTTGCCTGTCCTGCTGCCTGTGTCTGACCATCTGCAGACTCAGCCTGTGCAGCTTCTGTCTGCGCCTGCGTCTGAACTTCCTCAGCATTTGCCTCGCTTCCTGATGAACTTGTCAGCGCAGCTTCCTGCGTAACAGAAGGCGTATTTTGTGATACTGCCTGCGTATTGCCTGTTTTTCCGCCAAAACCGACAGTCTCTCCGTTTCCTACACGGCTGATCTGCCAAATCAAAATGATTAGTACAGCAAATAAAAGAATCAGCAGTGTCACACAAACTACAATCAGGCCGGTGCCTTTTTTCTTTTTTCGCTTGTTTTTTTCTGTATCTTTCTGACTCATGTTTCTCCAATCTGCTGGGGACTTTCCCAGCGTATTTCTTATTCAATCGGCTCTCGTAACTTTCCTCAGCCGATTACATCAAAAATGATTGTACCTCATTTTCGTACAAAATACCATAACTTTTTTCTTACGGACTTCTTACGTCACTCCGCCGCAATCTGCTCTTTCACATTTTCTATTGCTTTTTGCAGCTGATTATCCTCACTTTTTTCGATTGTCAGTTTTGTCTTAAGTTCTTCGTTTAGCTCTACCTCTACATCTGGGGTGATGCCTTCTCCGTGTATACATGTGCCGCGCGGTGTAAAATAACGTGATACTGTGATTTTAATTGCGCTTCCATCATTAAATGGCAAAATGCTTTGCACGATTCCTTTTCCAAAGGTCTGTGTTCCGATGATTGTTCCTGTCTCATAATCTTGAATGGCACCCGAAAAAATCTCAGATGCTGACGCACTGTTTCCATTTACGAGCACAGCAAGCGGAAGATCGAAATAATGCTCTGCATCGGACGTATAGGTATCTCCTTCTCCATTTTTATCCTCTGTGTAGACAATAGTGCCTTCCGGAAGCATGTAGTCAAGCATATCTACAACGCAGCTTAACAGACCTCCAGGATTGTCACGAATATCTACAATCAGACCTTCCATGCCCTGTGCCTTTAAATCATCAACTGCTGCTATATATTGGTCTGACGTAACTTCATCAAACTCTGTCACCTGAACATAGCCAATATTGTCCTCTAACATCTCATATGCAACTGTCGGAACTTCAATTTCTCTTCGCTCAACAGTAAAATCATAATACTTATCTTCTGACTCACGATATACGCGTATATCAACTGTAGTACCGCCCTCTCCCTTGATCCAGGAAACAACAGTACTTACGTCGATGCCGCTTACATCATTCCCGGCAACCTCTATTAAAATATCGCCCGGAAGCATACCGGCCTCGGCACCAGGACAGCCCTCAAACGGACGCACAACAGTAATGATCTTTGTCTGAACATTCTGTGATACAACAACACCTATTCCCTCATAGCTTCCGCTTGTTGATTCCATCAGTGTCTGATATTCATCTGCCGTGTAATAGCATGAATATGGATCATCAAGCGCATTCATAAAACCTTTATAAATGTTATCCTGATAATCCTTAGCATCTGCCGTATCAAATAAAAAGTAATCATCGGCACACTGTTCAAGAAGCTTTAATTTTGTCATCAGCTCATCTGTGATGGCCTCCTGATTCTGTGACTCGACTGTAGATGATGTTGCTGTCTTCGTTCCTCTCGATGAATATGCTGTTGCGAGCGAACCGTAACGATAATGACGGCTGAAA
>ERZ779843.4054-NODE-4054-length-11609-cov-2.122815_pt1 | contig 11609 bp, 16 predicted proteins | sample MGYA00511560_ERZ779843 | MGnify/ENA primary metagenome ERZ779843 (study PRJEB29588, sample SAMEA2158062) | human gut metagenome | biome: human gut; feature: human-associated habitat; material: faeces | place: Denmark | collected 2008/2010 ... | reverse complement strand
TATTTGGTTTATCCCAGAGAGGACGGAAGCCTGTATATTTATGAAGGCGATGTGGAGGATTCGGTCAATCAGTATCTGGAAGATATTTCCGCGCAGGACGACGTCATTGACCTGATGAATCGGGTACAGGTTGTCTTTAATGAAGCGGTTATGCAGGACGATACACTCAATAATTATCTGGCCCAGCTAAAAGAAGATCTGCAGGTAGAGGTCGGTGAAGCTTTGGCAGAGGCTGAGACGGCTTCTGAAGAGGAGACGCAGCCTGCAGAGGCGGCAGCAGAAGCTCAGACCACTGTAACAAAGGTAGAAGCGACAGACGTTGTCAATGTGCGTTCCTCCGACAGTGAACAGGCAGAGCGCCTTGGCAAGGTGGCAGTCGGCGAAGTGCTGAAACTGCTGGAGAAGAAGGAAAATGGCTGGTCTAAGGTCGAATATAACGGCAAAGAAGGCTATATCAAATCGGAGTATTTAAAGGACGTGGAAGAAACACAGGAGGCTCAGGCAGAGTCTTCCGCTTCTGAAGCTGCACAGACGGCAGAGTCTTCTGCAGCTACAACATCGACGTCCTCGGATTTGCCTGCATCCGGCAAGATCAAGATCGCACAGACAATCAACATCCGGAAAGCCTGCAGCGAAACTGCGGACAAGATTGGAACCGCATTTCCAGGCGAAACGTTGGAAATTGTGATGCAGCAGGCGGACGGCTGGACAAGAGTCAAATATAACGGCGAAACCGGCTATGTAAAGACCGAAGTTTTAAAAGTTTTAAAATAAGAAAAACGGTATTCTTTCCCGATTTTTGGGAACGCTAAGACCGGAAGTGTTTCTGACAGTGAGATACACTTCCGGTTTTTACGTTACAGGAAATGATGCTATCCTGTTTTCGGGACAGAAAAAGGGAGGAATGCCGGATATGAAAAATGACGATATTGAACTGCTTCGGGAGGTTCAGAAGAATGCGGAAATGGGGATGCATGCTCTGGAGGTCATTAACCCGAAGGTGTACGACGATTCGATGGCGCTGATGCTGGCGCGGGAATCCTTTAAATATGGGGAACTTCATGACCGCGCGAGGGCGGTGCTGCTTTCGAAAAACCAGACGCCGGACCCAGTCAACAAGGTAAAGCAGCTGATGCTGACTGCGTCCATTCAGGGGAATACGCTGTTTAATGCCACTACGAGCCATATGGCGGAAATGCTGATCCGCGGCAGCAGCATGGGGATGACCAGTCTCTGGAAAGCGATGAACCGGAATGAAAAAGCGGATGGACAAGCGCTGGAGCTTGCCGGGGAGCTGCTGGATTTTGAGGAAAACAATATCCGAGAGCTGAAAAAGTATCTTTAACGCAAAAGCAGTTCAAAAAAATTCGGAAATTTTTTAGTTTAATGTGATAAAGTGCTTGCATTGAAAAAACAATAAGTATATAATAGCTTCGAAACTGAACAACTGGACAAGGAGGAAAGATTTATGTCATATGTTGATGAGGTGATTGCGCAGGTTGTTGAGAAAAACCCTGTTCAGCCCGAATTCCATCAGGCAGTAAAAGAAGTACTGGAGTCTCTGCGCGTCGTTGTAGAGGCAAACGAAGAAGAATTTCGTAAAAACGCGCTCCTGGAGAGACTGACGAATCCGGAAAGACAGATTATGTTCCGCGTTCCCTGGGTAGACGATAAGGGACAGGTTCAGGTAAACACTGGTTTTCGCGTACAGTTTAACAGCGCTATCGGTCCTTATAAAGGCGGTTTGCGCTTCCACCCATCCGTAACCCTACAAGGGCGGACTGCGTTTCCATCCTTCCGTAAATCTTGGTATTATCAAATTCCTGGGCTTTGAACAGGTATTTAAAAATTCGCTGACAGGTCTTCCGATCGGCGGCGGTAAGGGCGGCAGCGATTTTGATCCGAAGGGCAAATCTGATCGTGAGATCATGGCATTTTGCCAGAGCTTTATGACAGAGCTGTATCGTCATATCGGTGCAGACACAGACGTTCCTGCCGGTGATATCGGTGTAGGTGGCCGAGAGATCGGATATTTATATGGACAGTACAAGAGAATCCGCGGTCTGTATGAAGGTGTGCTGACCGGAAAAGGCCTTACCTACGGCGGCTCTCTTGCTAGAAAAGAAGCAACCGGCTATGGTCTGCTGTACATGACCCGCGAAATGCTGAAGGAAAATGGCATTGAACTCGCAGGAAAGACTGCAATTGTTTCCGGTGCCGGAAACGTTGCGATCTATGCAATTGAAAAAGCATATCAGCTGGGTGCAAAGCCTGTTACTGCCACAGATTCCACCGGCTGGATCTATGATCCGGAAGGTGTTGATCTGGAAGCATTAAAAGAGATCAAGGAAGTGAAACGTGCAAGACTTTCTGAGTACACCAAGTATCGTCCGAACGCGGAATATCATGAGGGCAAGGGCGTATGGAGTGTGAAAGCTGATATCGCACTTCCCTGTGCGACTCAGAATGAGCTGCAGTTAGAGGATGCGAAGGCACTGGTTGCAAATGGTGTGATCGCTGTCTGCGAGGGTGCTAACATGCCTACCACTCTGGAAGCTACCCAGTATCTGCAGGAAAATGGCGTTTTATTCGTTCCCGGCAAGGCAGCAAACGCAGGCGGTGTAGCTACCAGTGCACTGGAGATGAGCCAGAACAGCGAACGTTTGAGCTGGACATTCGAGGAAGTAGATGCAAAGCTGCAGCAGATCATGATCAACATCTTCCACAACATGGATGATGCAGCCAAGAAATATGGCAAAGCAGGAAATTATGTTGCAGGCGCAAACATTGCAGGCTTCGAGAAAGTCGTAGATGCGATGCTCGCACAAGGAATTGTATAAACAGAAACACAGAGCCCCGGAATGTCGATATTCCGGGGCTTTTCTTATTGTCTGAATATTCACTAATCGGGAGATAAAAGAAGCTCACAGACGGTCGTTTGCGACAAGTGTGCTACAGGTGAGAGACAGGTGAGCGACACTAAAAAGCAGTAGGCAATTTGTTAATCTCGGCCACTAATTCAGGGATAGTTTTCTCTGTATAAACATCTTGAGTCACATCTGAGGTGCCGCCAGTCTTATAGGTAGTACCGTCTTTATTCGGGAGAGCATGTCCCATGATGATTTTTCGACAGGTTTCATTCATGCTACACTTATCAGCGAGAGCAGCGAAGGTATATCTGCAGTCATGCGGAGCATGATTCATGCCGATTTTTAACATGAGAGTATTCCAGTTAGAATTTTGATAAACCGCCCTGGTGTAATGATTGCCGTATTTGTTGGTGATGAGGTACGGGCGATTCTGGCCGAGGCGGTACTCAACAAGCGGGACAATAGTCTCGTGAATCGGAATAATTCTGTCCTTGCCTGCTTCTGTCTTCATGCCGCCAATCATATACCGGTCGGAAAGGTGCACATTCTTTGATTCGATTTCCAGGAGTTCCGATGGCCGGAGACCGGTATAAATGTATATGAGGACAATATCCACGTTGTTGATAGTCCAGAGAGCTTCCCAGAGTTTTTTTATTTCGCTATCCGTAAAGCGTGTGTGAATCGGAACTCCGGATTCCGTAAAGTCAAAAACAAGATGCTGAGTGATATCCTTTTCTGTGTACTCATTGGCGATAGCATACTGCCACATACCACGGAGCACAGCTCGCATATTGCCGATAGTAGTCCGAGACTTAGAACTTTGTGCAGTGAGACAGTCCTGCAGTTCCTGTGCACGGATGGCCGGAATGCGTTCGTGATGAACAGGAGCAAACATGGAAAAAGCAATTTTGTAGTTTTTCCATGTGGATTCAGAGGGAGCACTCTTCAGAGAACGTCGATATTTCTCCCATTTGTCGAACATTTCCGCAAAAGTAGGAACATCAGTATATTTTTGATGTTCCTTCACGACAGCTCCGTTATTATATTCTGCAAGATATGTGAGAGCGTGTTTTTGTTCCGCAAAATAAGCGAGGTATTTTTGTTTACGCTTTACGGTACCGTCTTTCTGTTCCTCCAGATAGGAGACACGGACAGCCCACGGTTTTCTCCTGGTACCGGAGAGCTTGACAACACTTCCGTATCCATTCGGCATTTTCATATGCAACTCCTTTCTAACTGGTGACAAATTGTCACCGGTTCAATCTATGTATATTTCCAGCCGTCGTAGGTGATAATATTTCCCTGGCAATTTATGCCATTTTTTCGGCGTCCCCTTTTTCCTCAATTTTAAGAATGCGGAGCACCATTTGACGGTCCAGTTCATCGGCACGACGAAAAGAATCAATCAGCTTATGCTCTAATGATGAAAGCTGAGCTTCAGGGTATCCCATTCCAGGATATGCAACGCCGAGAGATTGACACAAATTGATAACTGGGATGTTTGTGGCCGTCGAAATTCGAGTAATAATACCAAGAGACGGAACAATCGGCTCTTTCGTTTTTGGATGTTCGTTTTTCTCGAGCGCATAAACATAGGATTTACTGAATCCGCATTTTTTAGCAAACTCTTCATAACTCATATTGTGCTCAGTACGATAATCTTTAATAATTTCACCTATTGTCATGTAAAAGACCTCCTTCTGTTTAACTTATTATACATTTATAAAGAAAATTATTCAACAAATTAAACATAAATACGTTGACAACAAATAGAACGGTGTGCTATAAAACATGTTCTATAAATAGAACACGAAAGGAGAGAACCGATGAAGTACAGAGTAAAAGAAATAAGAAAAGAAAAAGGTATGACACAGGTAGAATTGGCAGAAAAATCAAAGGTTGCACGTGGAATAATAGTAAGATTGGAAAGTGGGAAAGAGTACAGAACATCATCAAGTACGCTTGAAAAACTTGCAGATGCGCTGAACTGCACAATAGGAGAAATTTTTTTGTCATAACCGTACTACAAATAGTACGAAAGGAGGATAATATGAATACAACAGATGCAATGGAAAGAGTGACAACGAAGCAGGCGGCATCGGAGCTGAACATGGATCTGGAAACACTTCAGTACCTTATGAGGCAGGAAAGGCTTCCGATTGGATATGCAGTCAAGAGGGAAGGCGCAAAGAGAGGAGCGTACATCATATATCGCGGACTGTTGGACCAGTACAAGAAGACGGTGCGAGGAGGCGAACAATGAACAGAAGAACGAAGAGGAAACTCCAGAGGATCATCTGGACAGCATGGGAATATTTGAAACTGGCAGCAGTCGTGATGTTCGCCATGGCAGCAGGTGCCGCATGTTATCACCAGTATCTCGTACAACACAGGCTCCCAGTAGAGCAGAGATGGGAGCCGGAGATAAGAGTGGAAACACTGCAGATGCTTCAGAAGGTAAGCGCGGAAGCTCCGGAGCAGACCGTATACACCATGACACCGGATGATATCGAGGAAGAAATGAAGATGGACGAGCTGGAGCTGATGGCGATATGCGTGGAAGCAGAGGCAGGGAATCAAGATCTGATCGGAAAGAGAATGGTTGCGGATGTGATTCTGAACAGAGTCGATGATCCGGACTTTCCGGACAGCATCACAGAGGTCATATCCCAGAAATACGCTTTTTCCTCATTTTGGGATGGAGGAATGGACAGAGCAGAGCCGTCAGAGGAGACATTCCTGGCGGTGAAGATGGAACTGGAGGAAAGAGGATGGCCGGGACTGCTATATTTCACAGCCGGTGAATGGCCGAAGTATGGAACACCACGGAAGAAAGTCGGAGATCATTATTTCTCAACAAAATAAAGAAATGCCGAAACGGGGCAGCAATCCCCGTCAGCGGACGGGTGGCACCCTCCGCTCTGATGATGGCAAGCCGAAAGCCAGTATCAGCGTACCGTGTGAAACATGGCGGCGGTCACACCGGCCAGAGAGTGTGTGGTAGGTTAACAGGTTTTCAGTGAGTTTTTAATGTGAAAAGTCACAAACACGGTATAGAACAGCCGGAAAAGAGGAGACGGTTACGAAGAGACCACGGGAGCTGCCGAGAAAGGAGCAGAAAATGAAGCATAAGATGCCGAAGAGACCGACGAGAGAACAGAAGGAGATGATCCAGAAAGCAGGATACGTGCCGGAGAACTGGCTGGTAGTCGGAAAAGACAACATCAGTCTCACGATCATGAATAAGGAATCAAAGAAGAAAAGAGTGATCCTGTGCTGAAAAATGAACAAAAAAATAGCCGGCAGCGGGAACTGCCGACCGGGTTCGTAGTACACATAAAAACCTACAAATAGTGTACTGCAACAGCCCGGAAAAGTCAAGAAAAACGGGAGCGCAAAAGCTCCCTGAGTATCTCGCTAAAAATATTATCCATAGGACAAGGAGGAGCTATGCCATACATAAAGGAGACATGTGTGGCAGGAGATACCATCGAAGTCTGTAAGTATTACACATACCGGGTGAATGTCAAAGGAGAGAAGAGAGCCAAGAAGGAAAAGCAGACCTCAGAGGCACAGAAAAAAGTAAACCAGAGGAAAGCTGAGAAGGAACTCCGGAGACTCATGGCAGCAAATTATAAAAACGGAGATGTGGTGGTGAGGTTGGACTTCTTTCGGAGACCGGGAGGGAGCGAAGAGATGCAGCCACTGATTGAGAAAGCTATCAGAAAGCTCCGGAGCGCATACCGCAGAGCAGGAAAACAGCTCAAATATATCTATGTCAAGGAAGTAGGACCAAGAGGCAGCAGGCATATCCACATGATTCTGAACAGAGAAGAGATGGATGTCCTCTCTCTGCTAGCGAAGTGCTGGCCACACGGAGGTATTCATGTGGATCCATGGACAACAGGGCCAAACTTCCAAAAGCTGGCAGCATATTTCATCAAGTATGCATTGAAGACAGAGGAAACAGAGGGAAAGCTGATCGGGAAAAGGTGGTACCCGTCAAGAAATCTCAAAAAGCCGTCTGTCCGGAAAGAGGTAATCAGATCAAACCGGTTTCGGGAGCAGGTGGCAGAGAAAGAAGGGTACACGCTGGAGAAGGACAGCGTATATTCGGGAGTTTCTGATCTTACAGGATACAGGTATTTCTCATACACACTCATCAGGGAGGGGAGCGGATAAATGGACAAGGTCAACATTTACATATACACAACGGTCAGAGGACCGGGAACAAAGTCCGGGAGCTACACCTACCTGCTGGAATATATCACAGATAGAGGTCCGGCCACTCTGACAAAACAGGGCGAACTGGAACAGGTAACAGAGAACCAGGCAAACCTCCAGGTGCTCATCGAGGCACTGCAAAGGCTGAAAAAGCAGTGCGAGGTAACAATCTGGACAGAGAGCCGGTATTTGCAACAGGGAGCGGAACACTGGATCCACGAATGGAAGCAGTCAGGATGGATGACAGCAAGAAAAAAAACGGTGGCAAACAGGGAAGAATGGGAAAAGGTCGCAGAACTACTGGGGCGGCACAAGACCAGCTTCCGGGTGGAGCAGGATCATTCATACAGAAACTGGATTCAGACAGAGACAGAGAAAAAAGAAAAGGAGAGACGAAAATGTTTGATAGATTCGGAGAATTTGACAGTGCAGCAGAAATCAACGAAACAGCAGTGAACCTCAGGAGAGAGGGAGACATAGAGAGCCTGAAAGTACTGGCAACGGAGAACGGCATTGATCCGGATATTCTGGAGGTGTTCGTGAGCGGAGATTTGATTTATTTGTGCGACGATATGACAGCAGCTCTCGGAAAGCTGGATGTAGAAGTTAAAAATGTGAAATGCGCAGAAATCATGGAGGACTGGGTGGAATACATCCGGAGTCAGTGTTTTGAGCACCCGGAAATGGCCAGAGCAGTCAGAAAGAAAGGAAAGAGCCTGGCGGGATGTATTGCCGCTCTGCTTCACTGGTCATTCAAAAATCAAAACCCGGTAGACAAGGAAATCATGAAGGCAGCAGGCGTGACAGCTGGAAGATGCACACTCGGTATTCCGGGAATGGCAACAGCAAAGAAGATCATCACGACCTACTATCTGGGAAAGTAGGTGGAGCAGGATGAAAAAGAAAGCCATTGAAAAAATCCCGTATCTGACACTGCCGGAGATAAGCAGGAGCCGGAAAGTAAAATTCATAGCAGTAACAGCATTCAAGAACGTAGGACACGAGAGACACTTGTTTGTGGAAGTGTACAGGAACAAGAAGAAAGATAAAGCCATTCCGGTCGTGCGGATCGTGCTCACGAAGAAAGATTTCGGAAATTACTTCCCAGAGACGGATTCCTGGACACGAGAGAAAATCGAGATTGACCACTATTATTACAGTAATCACTTCCTGTGGAATGCTAACAGAGAAGATCAGGCATCCTCATGGGATGACGCAATGAAAGAAAATATCCTGTTGAGCACAAACGACTTTGACCGTATCAAAAAGATGTGCGGCGTGAACATCTGGAACAAAGACCGCTGGCCGGAATACATCTATGAGCACGAGAACGACATCACCATAAAAGCCAGAAGGCAGGCGGAGAATCGGAGATACGAGAGACGGCAGCAGGCGTTGAAGAACAGAGAAGCAAATACTCCGGAGCTCCCGGAGCAGTCAATCCTGGACAGAGCAGACCGGATATATTTATCGGAAAAACATTTTCTGTATTACAAAAAGAGAGGATGCTGGGCGGATGTAACCTGCAGCAAGTGCGGAGGAGTTTCGGATGGCCGATGGAAAGCAGGGATATCTTAAGAGTCCGAGTTTCAAAGATGGATTGAAGAACCGAGAGAAGGACAGACGGGAACATGTCCGTTGTGTGGAGCAAAAGGAGAATATAAATGCCAGGGAAAGGTCAAAGGCGAGCACAGCAAAAGTATCCACCTATTTCTTGGCCAGAAATACAAAGAGAATGGTTTTGTTATGAGGTACATAGAGGTCAGTAAGACATGGGTGCTTGATCTGATGTGTGGAACAAAAGGACCGGAGATGAGCGGAGCGCTGGAGAAACTGTCAGGCGTAGAAATAGCAAGAGCCTACTTTTTACCGGGTGAGAAGGTACAGATTGACTACCACAAGCACAATCCATATACAGGAACCGACTTCTGGGATGACTGCAATTTGTCCGGATTGAGCAATATCTCGATAGGCGAGGCAGCAGTGCTGTCGGAAACCTACGAGAACATGAAAGGCACCATGTTCCAGTATTCGGCAATGAAGGAATATAGCCGGACAACCTACAGATACAATCCGGTTGACTACTTGAGCAGGTACAAAGAGACGCCGCAGATTGAAATACTTGTGAAGATGGGACTGACAGGAGTGGTGACCAGCCTACTCAAATGCAGATATGGGATAGTGGCAGACCTTAACGCAAAGAGACCGGATCAGTTCCTGGGAATCCGGAAGTGCCGTGTTCACCAGTTGATCGAGAAGAATGGAGACCTGAATGTACTGGAGACGATGCAGATGGAGCACAAGATGGGAGCAGAGTGGTCGGATGAGCAGATCGACCACATTGCAGAGGCTCATCTGAGAAGAGACCAGCTTGAAGTGGCGACAGCGTACATGAGTGTGCAGCAGTTGCTGAATCGAATCGAAAAGTATGCGAGGGCAGAATGGGAAACCGGATGCGGAAGCGCAGAGCAGAGACTTCAAAACGTTGCAAATACATACATCGACTATCTGAATATGAGGATTGCCCTAGGATATGACCTGCACAATAGCGTATACCAGCAACCGAGAGACCTGACAGCTGCACACACAAAGATGGTGACGGAGAGCAGCAAGAAAGAGGCAGACAAGCGTCTCGCCGAAGTCAAAACAAGGTTTTCAAACATCCAGAAGCAGTACAGAAAGCTCCGGAACCGGTATTTCTGGGAAGATGAGAACCTGCTCATCCGCCCGGCCAGATCTGCAGAGGAAATCGTCATGGAGGGAAGAATCCTCCATCATTGTGTAGGAGGCGACGGATATCTGGGAAAACACAACCGAGGCGAGACCTATATCCTGATGGTACGGCAGCAGGCGGATCCAGAGATTCCATACATCACGGTAGAAATAGATGCAAAGAGAGACAGCATCATTCAGTGGTATGGAGCGCATGACAAAAAGCCGGACGAGAAGAATATGCAGAGATGGCTTGACAGTTACATCGTGCGGTTGAAATGTGGCCAGCTGGCAGCAGGAGCGGCGCAGGAAGCAAGCCAGCAGGTTCTTATGATGGCAATATAGGAGCAGGATATGAGCCAGGATGAACGGTATAAGAAAGCAGTACATGAGTTTTATGGAGCATATAGGGAACTGCAAAAACGCATGAACCTCCGGATGGCGAGTCACTTTTCTATGTACACAGATAACTACATAGAAATCTGGGAATACAGGGGAGAAGTCAAAGGGAGACTTGTGCTGAAGGTAAAGATACAAAAGGGCGAGGAAGATCCAGATGCTGAATGCTACGAAAAGGCAGCAGACCTCATCAAAAACATATTAAGAGAGAAGAAAGGAGAACAGCATGGAAGAGTATACGCAGATCACGCTGGATGAGTGGACAAGTTGGAAGGAGGACATCCGGAGAAAACTGGCGGAAACAGCTGGAAATTTCGTGTATATCGGATACCGGCTAAAGCAGATCAGAGATTCCGGTATGTATGACGGAGCAAGCGACATCTTTGAATTTGCACAGAAGGAATACGGACTCGGTAAGAGCACCGTTTCCAGATTTATCGCAATCAATGAGAAATACTCCGAGGGAGGGAACTCCCTGGAGCTGAAAGAGGAGTTCAAAGCATTCTCGTCATCGAAGCTGTCAGAGATGCTCACACTTCCGGATTCAGAGATTGAGCTTATAACAGAAAAGACCACAATCCGGGAGATTCGAGAGCTGAAGAACTTCAACCAGCAGGATCCGGAGCCGGAGCAGGAGGCAGAGACCACATGGTCAGCACTTGACAAATGCCTGATTGACTTCTTTGAGCCGAGGAGAGAAATGCTGAACAAAGTCATGGAATGCATGGATGCAGATCCACCGGAGTACAAAGAAGCGGCGGAGACCATGGCACCATCCGGACAGTCTTCACACAAGAAAGGAATCATGTTCCTGTTCATGTATGACTGGAACATAGGAATCAAATACAAGCTGATGACGCAACCGGATCCGGTGAGTATGACATGGCAGGAATTTCTGAATGAGATTTATGGGATATATGCACTGTGTTCACAGGAAGATGTATGGACCGATTTTTACAAGAAGGAAAAAGTCGGCGAGCCCCAGTCAAATCAAGGGATTGAGCCTCCTGTTGCGACGTCGCAACAGACAGAAGAAAAGGGAGAACAAAACGAACCGGAAGATGCGGAAAATGCACCGGATAATGTGGAAAACGCTCCGGAATTAGGTGAAAACGAGACGGAATCCGAAGAAAATGCATCAGAAGAGGAGGAAAACAAGAACGATGAAGAGGCAGCAGTCGTGCAAAATGAAGAATCTGAAGAGGGAAGCACGAAAAACGATGCGGAGCCCGTCGCTGACGATAGCGATGAACTCACTTCTGGGGATGCTGGAAGCGAGAAAGGAACTTCCGGCGATATTCGGGGAGTGGACGGAGACGGATCAGAAGAAACTGGAATATGTGAGACAGCTGAATCAGGAAGTGAAGAGGCGGCAGTCGACACTGAGATGGAAGCTGGAAAGTA
>ERZ779843.4049-NODE-4049-length-11628-cov-3.868919_pt1 | contig 11628 bp, 8 predicted proteins | sample MGYA00511560_ERZ779843 | MGnify/ENA primary metagenome ERZ779843 (study PRJEB29588, sample SAMEA2158062) | human gut metagenome | biome: human gut; feature: human-associated habitat; material: faeces | place: Denmark | collected 2008/2010 ... | reverse complement strand
CAGCCGGTCACCTGGGAGCAGTCGGAGCCGAGGAAGTAGTAGAGCTTGCCGTCGACCTTCGTCTCGTAGCGGGCGGCGTGGAAGTCGGAAGGCCTGAAGTAGTAGCGCTTGCCCCCCTGCTCCAGCCAGCCCTTGGCGGCGGCGCCGCCGTCGGCCGGGTCGAAGTAGGACTTCGAGCCGTCCGAGTACCAGGTGAGCCAGCCGGTCACCTGGGAGCAGTCGGAGCCGAGGAAGTAGTAGAGCTTGCCGTCGATCTTCGTCTCGTAGCGGGCGGCATATCCATCATTTTTGAAATAGTATTTCTTTCCAGAAATCTCTTTCCATCCACCGTTAAAGACAGAGCCATCCTCATTGATATAGCGAAGACCCTTGGAATCCCATACAAGTCCGGTTTTCTTTAGACCGAGCTGGTTGGCAATCGCCTCCGCATCCGCTTCCCCCATCCTCTTCAAATACCAGTCACTCGATAGATAGCCAGCGTCAGAAGCTTTGTCGATAAACCCGTGCTCAATCAATACGGCAGGAATGCCGTACTCTCTACAATGGCGTATGACGGCCAAGCTGTCGGCTCGGCTTCCATCTGGATAGTAAAGCTGCTTGCCGTTGTAATCGTAATAATCGTTTTTTGTCCCTCGATTCACAAGGCCAATCGCGGAGAGTCGATTCAAAACGTCCTTGCCAAGCGAATCGCCCATTTCATAAAAGGACGAATACCAGGAGCTATTTCTTGGGATCCATACCTCAGCCCCAGTGCCACCGCCAGCATTAGTGTGAAAACTGACGAGCAAGTTTGCCTTATTATCCCGTGCAATATCTGCACGTTTTTGGAGATCAACACTCGTGTTCTTCGTACCAGATGGAGAGACGTCAGAGTAACGGGTCATAATTATTTTCACATCAGGATACTGCTGAAGCGCCGACCTGCAGTATTGTGCAATTTTTAAAGTGAGGTTTTTTTCAATCAGACCATTAGCAGACGCACCAGAGTCCCAGCCACCGTGTCCGGGGTCTAAAACAATAACCTTAGAACTGTTGCCACCAGAACTAAGGGAATACGAATCCAGCGCCGTTCCAAATGTAGAAAATGAATTTCCTTCATCATCTGAATATTCGGTCTTAGGTTCGGAATCGCCTTCCAGCAAAGAAGTCCCAGACATATCTACAACAAATGAACCTTGTTCTGATTGGTTAGAAGCGATTTGAACAGAACCAGTTTTGAAATAAACAGAGCCCAGCCTATAAGTGCCGTCGGGAAGCTCAGTACTCGAAAACAAGCAAACGTTATCTTTGGTTTTTACGAGCGGGATATCAAATTCCGAACCATCCGAAACCCTAATAACACCAATTTTTTCCGGTTCACCACTGTCGAGAGAGTTAAAACCGATTGCAATATTTTGACCTCGAGAAGAAGAGACAACGGCGCTTTCAATATAGGCAAAATCAATGGACGGGGTTCCAGCAAATGCACTACCGGGATTCACTGTTGAAAAAATGCAGACTGCCAAACAAATAGAAATGAACATCAAAAACTGTCGTAAACGAGCCATCATGCTCCCCCATCCATTTTCCAAAACTTATAGTATTTTAACTGATTGAAGCATACTTGCTTTATACAAGCGAAACGATTGAGGCAGAACGCAATGGCCCAACCAGTAAGACCTTTATAAAAGTGGGTATTTAAAATCTTCTTAGGAACCTACAGCCTTCTGCACTCATCCAACTCTTCAATGCGATCGCCATATAAGCGAGTGGGGCTTCGCCTCAGCCCTCGAGGAGATGACGCGCGTCGAGGTCGCCGCCCGGGAGGCCAGGATCACCAACCAGCGCATTCGGTCGTCGGGGTTCCCCTACGTCAAGGGGCTGGCGGACTTCGACTGGGACTTCCAGCCGTCGGTCCCTCGCGCCGAGATCGAGGAGCTCGCGACCCTCAGGTTCGTCGAGCGGGCCGAGACCGTCCTGTTCATGGGAAGCCCCGGCGTGGGCAAGACGCATCTCGCCGTCGCGCTGGGCATCGAGGCGGTCAGGGCGGGGCACGAGGCCAGGTTCGTGGACTGCGCCCGGCTCGTCGAGGACCTGGAGGACGCCTCGTCGCGCGGCATCCTCAAGAAGAAGCTCAAGTACTACGCCCACTCGAGGCCGCTGATCATCGACGAGCTCGGCTACCTCGACGTCGGCGGCGAGGGCGCTGACCTGCTGTTCCAGCTGATACGAGCAGCGCTCGACGATCATCACCACCAACGTGGGGATCAGCGGCTGGGGCAGGGTGTTCGGGGACGACGTGGCGGCGAGCGCGGCCGCGGACAGGGTGCGCCACTACTGCCACCTGGTCAAGATAACCGGCAGCAATCCTGTTTGAAAACTATTCGTATCCAATTCTAGGTGCAACAAGTTATTAATTTCATCACAAGCTATAAAAAACCTAGCATCAGCTACAGACAAAGCTACCTTATCAAGCTTTCAATCAGTTTTACAGTCTTCATATACGAATGCGGGCGATCAAACTGCTCCTCTGCGATTTTACGAGCGGCCTCCCCCATCTGCTTGCGGTGCCATTCGTCATCGACAAGGGCGGTAACCGCAGCGGCAAGCTTGTCGGGGCTTCCGGGTCGCACGTTAACGCCAAATCCGTCTGACTCGACCTTTGCGCGGAACTCGGCACTCATGCTGGTGTTGACCATGGGTTTGCCCGCCGCCAGATAGTCGCCGATCTTGGTGACGATACTCTGGGCGGCTTTTTCGACCAGCGAGTTTACCGTGATATCGGACTTACTGAGCCATGCAGCCATCTTGTCATAGGGCAGGTATCCATGAAAGGTCACATCAGCGCCCGTCGATTGAACGACGGCCTTAAGGTTGTCACGTTCGGCTCCATCACCCAGAATCTGAAGCTTGACCTCGGGATGGGTCTTCTGAACCATCCCGATTGATTTAACAAGAGTCTCCAGGTCGTAGCAAGCGCTCAAGGTACCGGCATAAGAGACCCAGATCTCTCCCTCCGGTTTATCAATCAAAACGGCGTTCTTGGCCACACCGGCATCAAACTCGGCAAGCTGATTGCCGACGTACACAACTTCATTGGGAATACCCGAACGTGCATCGCGCACACCACGGTCGCGGTACTCCTGCGACGTGCCCACAATGGCATCGGCCAGCTGATACGTCGCCTTAGCCTGCTTGTAAAACGGAGCAAAGAAGATGTCCGAAAGGACTGGCACATCCAGAGCAACGCGGAAAGCCTCGGGCCACAGGTCATTAACATCGACAACAAATGGAATGCCGTACTTATGGGCACATTTGCCGATCTCACGCGCAACATCGTTAGGCGGAATCTGGCAGTAGACCAAATCGTACGCATGGTGTTCATCAAAAAACTTAACAACACGTTTTGAAACCACATGGTGGGCCCAAATACGCTGGGGACACATGTTCTTAGGATAGACAGGCTCTTCAATAAAATGCACAGTAAAGGGATGCATGCTCAGATCGAGGTGCATAATATCTCGCTGCTGCTTATCCCAATGTTGAAAGCCACTGGTAATAAAATCAACGTCGTAGCCCTGCTCACACAGCAGCGTGGCAAGATAGACGTAACGCGTTGCGCCTTTGACCTCGCGTCCCAGCTTAGCATCTTGCGTATAGATAGCAATGTGTCCCTTAGAAGGCATGCAGCTCCTTTGCATGTAAATTCTACGAACGCTCAGCAGAGCGGCGTTTTAAGGATAGCCCAACGCGAGAAAGCGCAAAACCCAAGCCGGCGGTCTTTAGGGTATATCCAAATTCCCTGATTTGCGATATGCGGTAAGCTAGAACGCCAGACCCGCCTACGGATTCACCAGTCAGCTGCGAAAACGCCTGCTTAAGATGCGGGCTCACAGTATCCATAGCACGCACTATTGCCGGATCCATACGACGGAATGTCTTCTTAAGAAGCACGCAGACATCTCGCTGCTCGAGGCCACCGTTCGCAAGGGCAAGACCAGCATGACGGAATCCCACCGTGTAAAGGGCGCGCCATATTCCCCTATCCGTAACGCCAAGTCGTTCGAGCACGTCGACCATGTCGTTCCACCGCGTTAAGGCAAGGGCGCTATTAACGCTGGCAGACGATGCCGTGGGCAAATCCTCACGATAACAATACCAAGCCTCATCGGTGTAAGCGATGGTCTTTGCCTGGGCAAGCGTCTCGATAAGAAAGGGATTGTCAACCCAGCCAGCACCTGGAACCTCTTTAAAGCAGATGCCATGCCCAACAAGGAAGCTCTTCTTATAGAGTGCGCTCCAAATAGAAGGATGCTTTTGAATCAAGATGGGAGCATCGGCAAGAACAAAAGGCTGGCGCCCCGGTTTAACCCGATGGTAGTAATGGCAGTGGTAAAGATGTTCCCTTGGAGTGTCCGCCATATAGACACGCCAGTATGAGGATTTAACCACGTCGGGATAATCCTGCTTGCAAGCCAGCTGATACAAAGCGGAAAACATGCCGGGTTTAAGGTAATCATCGGGCTCGACTACCGCAACGTATTCGCCCCGCGCCTCGTCAAAACCCCTGTTAACGGTTGCGCCATAGCCTTGGTTTGCTTTATCAATCACCCGAACGCGAGCGTCCCCTGCCGCATGGGCCTCCATAATGGCAAGCGAGCCATCCGTCGAGCCATCGTTGAGCACGATGATCTCGAGCTCCTTCATCGGATCGGCCTCAATAGAGCTGAGGCACTGATCGAGAAACTTCTCGGCGTTGTAGCATGGGACCACAACGCTAACGCTCATATCGCTCGTAGACAATCGACACCCCCATAGAACGTTGGATATACCAGTATTTATCCCAGTCGCCAGCACGACTAGACCGTTAGCGATCCGTTCTATAGTAGCGAGAAGCACACAGAATGGAAAACAGATACAGCCCGGTTATCGCCTGCCCCTACAACCGCTGGCACACTACGGACACGTGCTGCCCGTCAAAGCCAAAGCCCCAGCGCATGCGACCCACGCCGGGTCGCGGCACGCGAATCTCGTCGATACCGTCACGTTCGATGTCGAGCAGCGCCTGAACCGCCAACAGTTCCAGACCCAGGGCATCCACGTCGGGGTCATACATCATGTTCATAGTGACAAGCGGACGTTCGTCGAGCATGCCGAGGGTATCGGCCACATCGAGCATCCTTCCCGTAGGGAACACCTGGATATCCCAGCGATCCGCCCCGCGCTTTCGATTGGATGACGGATTGGCATACCCCGGCACACCAAAGCAGAGCCCTTGCAACAGCAGGTGGTATGGCAACGGCGAATCCGTCTCGACCGCGCCGACTCCCGCGTCAACTAAAATTCGACGCAGCGTCTGCCTCACCGTGTCTTCGTCGCCGCGGCACAACCCGTCACGAAACGTATCGACGTCCCGCACATCCTCGGCGGCGCACTCAAACCATTCAATAATCACGAGACGTAATGCCTGGCGAAGCTCACCATTAGGCAGACGTAGGGCGCGTAGACGAACGCTGCTCCCCGGCTCCTCAACCATATCCGTCGTTAGGAAGCCGGACAGGTATAACGCGGTCCAAACGTCATCGATGCAAGCGTCATTCGGCACGACGGCGCCCAGACAAAGCGAAGCCTCAACGCATCCATGCGGTTCAAGTAAATCGAACAGAGTCGAAAGTCTCTCGAGATTCCAGTCACCAACCGCCCTGCTCAGGCTATCAGCGTATCCATACAAAACGGCCCGCACCGGCGGCATGCAACCGCGGTTCAAGAAATCGATCACGCGCGCCGGACTCGAGCAATAAAACCTGCCAAATCGGTACCCCTCGAACCATTCACGCGCATCATCCAGGTATTCCTCGCATCCAGCATGGCCTAGCAGAGCCCGAACCTCGTCATCCGAAAAGCCAAACCACCGGTCGCAGCACCCCGAAAGCGGAGTCGACATGCAGTACGAACACCCGCGCAAAGAAAGCGCCACCTCGGCAGGACAGGGATGCTCCCCCATAAGACACGCCAGCCGCAACGAATTGCCCGTAGCGGCAATGGCGTCAAACAGCACACGACCGAATAGCTTTGCCGGATCGGCGCCGGAAGCGCCCCTCGCGCTCGCACGGCGCGACCACGCCGCGTCGTATCCATCAACGAGCAGCACAACCTGTTCATCGCAGGCCATCTCCAGTAGCTCAATGAGCACGCCAAGCACCGAGGCAACCTCGTCCTCGCCCGCCACGCCACGCGCAACGCGCTCGATGTGGCGCACCTTGTCTCGGGGCAAATCCGGAGCCTCCAAAAGCGCCAACAGGCGAGCGCACTCACCAGAAAGAGCGTCACGCACGACGCCGACGACGTTGACACCGCACCTCGCAGCGCCAGAAAAGTCCAGCAATATCACAGGGTAGCAGGCAAACTCATCCCGATAGCGCCCGCCACCCGCATCCCAAATCTGGGAACCAGCAAACAGACCCCGATCGACCTGCCCGACCGCGGGTCGCTCCAGAAAAGCCTTAAGCATCGACAGGTTCATGCTCTTGCCAAAGCCTTCGGGCCGGCAACACGCCACAACGGAAGCATCAGCATCCAAGACATCGGCAATAAACATCGTCTTGTCGACTAGCACGCATCGATCAATGGCCTCGGCAAAGTCATGTTCGCCGACCGGTAGCGCCCCGTTACCCGAGCGGTTGATCAACTCTACGCCATAGTAGGCAGTATCACCATAAATCGCCTGTTCAGACACCGTAACTTCTCCCTAAAACGCAGCACGATGCCCATTGTATCGAGCAACTCAACCGCAATGATGCCGTCATGCAGACGTTTCGGGCAACGGTAGCAACATGGGGCGTGAGGGGGCATAACTAATCGTTGCACAACAAAACGGGGCCGATGCATTCGCACCGGACCCCGTCCTAGTTCTTAGATTATCAGGCGACCAGGATCTTACTCCTCAGAACCGTCCTCACCAGCGGATTTCTTCTGCTGATCAAGCTTGTGCTTACCACTCACAATGGACGTGGCACCAAGCGTGGCCAAGCTCGCGCTGGCAAGGCTCGCCATCACGATGAGGTCGCCCGTCTTGGGCATATTGCCACCCGAGGCCTTGGTCATCGTGGTGGTCGTAGTCGTCGTGGTGGCGGTAGTAGTACCACCCTTATCCCCAGCCTTCTGAGCATCGGCGTCGGACTGCTTCGCGCCCGCATCGGCGGCATCGGAACCGGAACCCTGGTCAGACGCCCCCTCATCAGAAGAAGATCCACCGTTAATGCCCGCCGTCAAAGACGATCCAAGCATGGAGCCAAGCTGCTCGCTGGTAGAAGGCTTATTTTCCGTCGAGGAATCGCCGGTATTGGAGCCCCCACTCGAACCGCCCTCGGAAGCATCAGAGCCAGATCCGTTAGAGGACCCAGCATCGGCAGAGGAATCGCCAGCGCCGTTGGAAGCGCCCGCATCGGTAGAGCCAGATGTTGCACCATCCGTAGCGCCGTCAGAGCCAGAAGTCGACGAATCGCCAGAAGTACCACCAGACGTAGCCCCACCGTTACCGGCGTCATCACTGCCCGTATCAGTCGAGGGCGCATCGGTATCGCCGCTATCGCCCGCATCGCCATCGGTACCAGGTGTCGGTGCGGCGGGAGCAGCCGGCGCCATGCTCGGACCAGGCGCCGGCGCGGGCTCAGGATCAGGCTCCACAGGCGTTGCAGCAGCGGCCTCGTCCTCGTCAATGTAGACCAGACAGTCCTTGAGCTCGTTCTTATAGCGATTCTTCCATCCCTCATGGTACTGAGGCTGACTCGAATACTTGCGCGCCACGTTATCAACCACGCTGTTCGAAAGCGCGGTCACAAACTCGCGGTCGGTCATATCGTTGGAAAGATTCGCCCAACGGAAAAAGTCTTGGCAGCCACCCGTGCCGCACATATTGGTGATACTCCACACCATGCCCTTGACGCAATCGGCGCGACCGGAAATATCAATGCCCAGAGCGTTCTTGAGCCACGACTCGGTCACCGCATAGTAGGAGTTGTACGCATAGGCATCCTGCAGCGCCGAGAACTCAGCCGGATCGGTGTTGTAAGCACCCAGGAAGGCATCCTGCGCGATGCGGCCCAGGTCGGTGAGCTGACCGTTCGCATACATGGGGTTGCTTCCGTTGGAAATCTCGCCACCGCGGTCAATCGCGTCCTTAAGCATGCTGTACTTAGCAGAGTCGTAGTTATAGACCTGCTTCATAAACGGAATAAGCGACCAACGGCGATCGAACTGGTAATAACCCAGTGCGTTGTATCCGTCGCCATACGAAAAACTCTGGTTGTATTTGCCGTGACTCTCGTACTTGGTAAAGTACTTCATCTCGTCGGTCACATTGACAAACGAAACACCCTGAACCGACCTCAGCACGCCCGAGAAAGACTGCTGGGTGTAGAGGCCCTTATCGATATCGGTGGCATCCGAGGCAACACCCGGCGTGGGCTCCTCGGCAGCACCGGTCGCGGGTGCGGCAACAGCGCCAAACGAAAGCGCCAACGTCAGGCCCGCAACAATCGCGGAATGCTTGGGTTGCATACGTCCTCCCTGCATCGGTGTGGTTAAAGTGCAGTTTGCAAAGATGGATTCAGTATTACAGCTCCCCGTTTGTTGCACAACAACCCATCGGTAAACGGCAACAACCCTCCGCGAAATCTTAAGGAATTGCGCCCGGGCTACAGCTTAATGTCAAAGTTAATCTCGGGAACGGCGGCTAGGTCGGCCAGCGTCACGCCGTCGACGTACTTTTCGATCACGTCGTCCAGGCCGCGCCAGAACTTGACCGTTGAGCACAGATCGCTGCGAGTGCAGCTGTTGTCGATGCCATCGCACGCCACCGGGGCCGTGCTGCCCTCGACGGCACGCAAGATGTCGCCGGCACGCACTTCGGCCGGGTCCTTGGCCATCATGTAGCCGCCGCCCTTGCCACGCACGCTCTTAAGCAGGCCAGCCTTCATAAGCGGACGAACCAGCTGCTCCAGATACTTTTGCGAGATATGCTCGCGGTCGGCGACCTCGCGCAGAGCAATCTTGCCCTCGGCGTCACCAAGCGCTGCGATATAAATCATCAAACGGAGGGCATAGCGGCCCTTGGAAGAAATGAGCATACCTACCCTTCCATAACGCTGGGGACAAGCACTGCCGATGAATTTGTCCCACAATCTGAAAAGTCGAGTGGATTAGTCGGGTTTTCCCTTGACTAACGCCGAACCCATAGTAACTTTATTCCGAGAAGATTCCTAGGGTTTCATACACCTATGAGCACACCATATACAGAGAGGGACAGCATGAGTGCAAATCCGCTGCTTTCCATCGAAGGTCTGACCGCCTCCGTGGACGAAAAGACCATCCTCCACAACGTCAACCTCAACGTCGCCGCCGGCGAGACCCACGTGCTGATGGGACCCAACGGCGCCGGCAAGTCCACCCTCGGCCACCTGGTCATGGGCGACCCCGTCTATACTGTGCAGGACGGCCGCATCGTCTTTGACGGCCAGGACATCACCGAGCTCACCACCGACAAGCGTTCGCGCGCCGGCCTGTTCCTGAGCTTCCAGACACCGGTCGAGATCCCGGGCGTGCCGCTGTCGAGCTTTTTGCGCGCCAGCATCGCCGGCCGCCCCGGCCTGGAGATGAAGGGCAAGGAGTTCCGTCGCCGCGTCAAGGAGCTCGCGGCCGAGCTCAACATGGACACTGCCTACCTCAACCGTGAGCTAGGCGTGGGCTTCTCGGGCGGCGAGAAAAAGAAGGTCGAGATGCTCCAGCTCCTGCTGCTGCAGCCCAAGCTCGCCATTCTGGACGAGACCGACTCGGGTCTGGACGTCGACGCGCTTTCCACCGTCAGCCACGGCATGGACGCCTACCGCAAGAGCTGCGACGGCTCCATGCTCATCATCACGCACAACACGCGCATCCTGGAGCACCTGGATGTCGACCGCGTCCACGTTATGGTCAAGGGCCACATCGTGCGCGAGGACGACGCCTCGCTGATCCCCTGGATCGACAAGAACGGCTTTGAGACCTTCGAGTGCGAGGCCGCCGAGCAGCGCGCCCAGGCCGAGGCCGCCGCTGCCGAGCAGCAGGCGTAAAGGGGCGACGCAATGACCAAGAACCGCACCGAGGTCGCGGACATCGACCGCAGCCTCTACGACTTCACCTATGGCGAGGAGGGATTCGAGCGCCTCGACGCCGGCATCACGCCCGACATCGTGCGCGAGATCAGCGCCAAGAAGGACGAGCCGCAGTGGATGCTCGACCTGCGCCTCAAATCCCTCGAGATCTTTAACCGTTTCCCGGATCCGACGTGGGGCCCCTCCATCGAGGGCTTGGACATGGACAACATCGTCACCTACGTCAAGCCCAACACCGACCAAAAGCACGACTGGGAGTCGGTGCCCGACGACATCAAGAACACCTTTGAGCGCCTGGGCATCCCCGAGGCCGAGCGTAGCTACCTGGCGGGCGTCGGCGCGCAGTACGACTCCGAGCTCGTCTACCACAACATGCAGGACACCGCGTCCAAGATGGGAATCGTCTACTCCGGCATCGAGGAGGCCCTGCACGACCCGCAGTGGGAGCCGCTCATCCACGAGAAGTTTATGACGCTTATCCCGCCCACCGACCACAGGTTTGCGGCCCTGCACGGTGCCGTGTGGTCGGGCGGCTCGTTTGTCTACGTGCCCAAGGGCACCAAGCTCGACTTCCCGCTGCAGAGCTACTTCCGCCTCAACGCCAAGGGCGCCGGCCAGTTTGAGCACACGCTCATTATCGTCGAGGACGACGCCGACCTGCACTTTATCGAGGGCTGTTCCGCGCCCAAGTACAACGTGGCAAACCTCCACGCCGGTGCTGTGGAGCTCTTTGTGGGCAAGCGCGCACACCTGCGCTACTCGACCATCGAGAACTGGTCCAAGAACATGTACAACCTCAACACCAAGCGTGCGCGCGTGGACGAGGACGGCGACATCGAGTGGATCAGCGGCTCCTTCGGTAGCCACGTGGGCTACCTCTACCCCATGAGCGTGCTCAACGGCCGCCGCGCCCGCTCGAGCTTTACCGGCATTACCTTTGCCGGCGCCGGCCAAAACCTCGACACCGGTTGCAAGGTCGTACTCAACGCGCCCGAGACCTCGGCAACCGTCGAGACCAAGGGCATCTCCAAGAACGGCGGCATCCAGACCTTCCGCAGCTCCATCGTGGCCACGCCCAAGGCGGAGGGCTCCAAGGCAACCGTGAGCTGCCAGTCGCTCATGCTCGACGACCAGAGCCGCTCCGACACCATCCCCGCTATGGACATCCGAGCCAAGAATGTCGACGTCGGCCACGAGGCCACTATCGGCCGCATCGGCGACGACAAGGTGTTCTACCTGATGAGCCGCGGTATCTCGGAGGAAGAGGCCCGCACCATGATTGTCAACGGCTTTGCCAACCCGGTCTCCAAGGAGCTGCCGCTGGAGTACGCCGTCGAGATGAACAACCTGATCAAGCTCGAGATGGAAGGAGCGATCGGATAATGAAACAGACCATGAACACGCCGAACGCATTTACGTCATCCGAGCTTCTGCAGTGCGACGTATCGGGAGCGACGAGCCCGACGACGCGTACTAAAGGTACGCGAGGAGGGTCGGA
>ERZ779843.4035-NODE-4035-length-11658-cov-62.531759_pt1 | contig 11658 bp, 6 predicted proteins | sample MGYA00511560_ERZ779843 | MGnify/ENA primary metagenome ERZ779843 (study PRJEB29588, sample SAMEA2158062) | human gut metagenome | biome: human gut; feature: human-associated habitat; material: faeces | place: Denmark | collected 2008/2010 ... | reverse complement strand
TTTATGAAAACCAATCTAAGCTCTCAAATCACTCTCAACAGAGTCTCCCCCAGGTACTATAGACCTGAGAATGCATTTGAACGGTCGGTATTGACCCGACTGGAAAAAATCCCGACAGATATTTATGAGTCTGCGGAAGAAGGCGCCAACCAGATTGCCCTTGACATTGCACAGTTAATCCGTGACAAGCAAAAGGCGGGACGTTTCTGTGTCTTGGCACTGGCAGGCGGTAACTCTCCGCGCAATGTATATGCAGACTTGGTACGTATGCACCAGGAAGAGGGATTAAGTTTCCGCAACGTAGTCATATTCAACCTCTACGAATATTATCCATTAGCTCCCAATGCCATCAACAGCAACTTCAACGCATTGAAGGAAATGCTGATAGACCATGTGGACATTGACAAACAGAATGTTTTCACCCCCGACAGCACCATCGCCAAAGACGCCATCTTTGAATATTGCCGTCTTTACGAGCAGCGCATTGAAAGTTTCGGTGGCTTAGACATCGCTTTGCTGGGCATTGGCCGTGTAGGTAATATAGGTTTCAATGAACCGGGTTCACGCCTGAACTCTACCACTCGTCTGATATTGCTGGACAACGACTCCCGCAATGAAGCTTCCAAGATGTTCGGTAGCATTGAAAATACCCCCATCAGCTCCATCACCATGGGAGTAGCCACCATCCTCTCGGCAAAGAAAATATATCTGCTGGCATGGGGTGAGGAGAAAGCGCAAAAGGTGAAAGAATGCGTTGAAGGTCCGGTAACAGATACTATCCCTGCATCTTATCTGCAGACTCACAACAATGCACATGTAGCTATCGACTTGTCTGCCGCCGCCAATTTGACGCGTATCCAACGCCCCTGGCTGGTAACCTCCTGCGAATGGAACGACAAGCTCATCCGCAGTGCCATCGTCTGGTTGTGCCAACTCACCGGAAAACCCATTCTGAAACTGACCAACAAGGACTACAACGAAAACGGTCTGAGCGAACTGCTGGCATTGTTCGGCTCAGCCTATAACGTGAACATCAAGATATTCAATGACCTGCAACATACCATCACCGGATGGCCGGGCGGCAAGCCGAATGCTGACGACACCTATCGTCCTGAGCGTGCAAAGCCCTATCCAAAACGTGTGGTCGTATTTTCTCCGCATCCCGATGATGACGTTATCTCCATGGGAGGCACCATCCGTCGTCTGGTAGAGCAGAAACATGACGTGCATGTGGCTTACGAAACTTCCGGTAACATTGCCGTAGGCGATGAAGAAGTTATCCGCTTCCTGCACTTCATCAACGGGTTCAACCAAATCTTCAACAACAGCGAAGACCAGGTCATCAATGACAAATATACTGAAATCCGTAAATACTTGAAGGAGAAGAAAGACGGTGACATGGATACACGCGACATCTTGACCATCAAGGGACTGATTCGCCGTGGCGAGGCACGCACTGCATGTACATACAATAATATCCCTCTGGATCACTGTCATTTCCTTGACCTGCCATTCTACGAAACGGGCAAGATACAGAAGAATCCTATCAGCGAAGCAGACGTGGAAATTGTACGCAACCTATTGCGTGAAGTGAAACCCCATCAGATTTTCGTTGCCGGCGACCTGGCCGACCCGCACGGCACACACCGTGTTTGTACGGACGCCGTATTTGCCGCCATTGACTTGGAAAAAGAAGAAGGTGCCAAATGGTTGAAGGAATGCCGCATCTGGATGTACCGCGGTGCATGGGCCGAATGGGAAATCGAAAACATCGAGATGGCTGTGCCCATCAGCCCGGAAGAACTGCGTGCCAAGCGTAACTCTATCCTGAAGCATCAATCGCAGATGGAAAGCGCACCGTTCCTGGGCAATGACGAACGTCTGTTCTGGCAACGCAGCGAGGACCGTAACCGCGGAACAGCTGCCTTGTATGACAGCCTCGGACTTGCTTCCTATGAGGCGATGGAAGCCTTTGTGGAATACATTCCGCTATAAACGGATAAAATATTAACAATAGGATGAGATGTATTGCTCCGGCAATGCATCTCATTTTTTCATGTCTCAGCCTTCTTATATTCCCAAGGAATATTTGCAGATATAAAAACAATCAAATAATTTTGTTACTTATTTATCGAAACGACAAAACTTAAAAACAAACACCATTATGAAAAAGTATGCTATCAACATCCTTGTCATTTTATTCCTACTCACGCCATTTACATTGTTTGCAAATGGATGCCATGCCAATAACGACACCATCAAAGTATTGGCAATAGGCAACAGCTTTTCACAAGATGCAGTAGAGCAATATTTGCACGAACTGGGAGAAGCTGAAGGTATCACCATGATTATCGGCAATATGTTTATCGGAGGATGTTCACTGGAACGGCACGTACAAAACATACGCAACAACGCTCCGACCTATGCCTATCGCAAAGTAGAGAAAGACGGGGAAAAAACAGAAACCCGGTCAATGACTATTGAGAAAGCACTGGCCGATGAGAAATGGGACTATATCAGTGTTCAGCAGGCCAGCCCTTTGTCTGGTATCTATGACAGCTACAAAGCTTCCCTACCTGAATTGGTTAACTATATCAGGGAACGAATTGGAAAGGAAACCGTATTAATGGTGCACCAGACATGGGCTTATGCTACCAATGCCAACCACACCGGATTCAAAAACTATGACCAGAACCAAATGAAAATGTACACCAGCATTGTGGATGCAGTAAAGAAAGCCGCCAACCTGGTGGGTATCAAGAAAATTATCCCTTCGGGAACCGCCATACAAAATGCACGTACCTCCTTTATCGGCGACCATATGAATAGGGACGGATACCACCTTGACTTAACCATAGGCAGATATACAGCTGCCTGCACATGGTTTGAGGCATTGACCCATCAGAATGTAACAGAAAATCCATATTCTCCCGAAGGAATGGACCCAATCCATAAGAAAGCAGCTCAAATGGCTGCGCACAACGCCATCCTCTATCCGGACAAAGTTACGGAACTGACAGAACTGAAAAAGATTGCCGATTAATGCTTTTTAATTCTTAAGACTTACTTATATGTCTGCAAAATAATAAAAAGAAAGTAACCCGCTCATCAGTGAAGCTTTCTTTTATGTACTTTTGCACGCACCACCGTCTGGTAAAAGCAGATATTGGCAACTTCAATATTTCATCAGTATGAAAAAACTTATCCTAACCGGCATATGGCTCTTGTGTGGATTCCTCCTTCCAGCACAAGAACTAGAGCAGAATGTGGAAGAACGCCTCCAGACATTCTTTAGGAAATACACCACCCATACGGCCAACATCGGTACCTGCAAGCTGGATAGTTTCCGCATTGACTTCCGGAAGAAGAAATTGCTTGTCTATGCAAACGAGCGCTTTGCCTACCAGCCTCTACGGCCTGAAACCGTCGATGCCATTTACCGCCATCTGGGACAAATCCTGCCGGGACCGGTGAACTATTTCGACCTCACCGTCTTTGCTGACGGGAAGAGCATCGAAGAGCTTATCCCCAACCTCTACCGGAAAGGGAAGAAAGACAAGGCACGTCTGTTCAGCCACCTGGAATACAAAGGTACACCCTGGGTAACCCGTACCTCGCGCCCCTACGACATCACCCGCGGACTGGAAGGACGCCACATCGCCCTTTGGCAAAGCCACGGGAAATATTATATCAATGACAAGGACAAATGGGGATGGCAACGCCCGAGGCTGTTCTGCACTACAGAAGACCAGTTCACCCAATCCTTCATCCTGCCCTACCTCCTGCCCATGCTAGAGAATGCAGGAGCCAATGTATTCACTCCCCGCGAAAGGGACACGCAGAAGCAGGAAGTCATCGTAGACAATGACGGTAGCCTGAGCGGACATGGAGGACAAGGTTCCCTTTATCTGGACGTGAAAAGCCGGAAAGCACGTTGGGAACAGACCTCCCGACCCGGATTTGCCCAACGGAAACGAGTCTATCAAGACAATGAAAACCCTTTCCTCTCCGGCACGGCACGCTTTGCCAAAACTGAAAAGAAGAAAGACAAGGCTTTTGCCGAATGGGTACCCGATATTCCGGAAACGGGAGAATATGCTGTATACGTATCTTACCAAACACTGCCGGGCAGCGTAAGCGATGCCAAATATCTTGTATTTCACAATGGAGGCGTCACGGAGTTCAAGGTGAACCAGCAAATAGGAGGCGGCACATGGGTGTACCTCGGCACATTCACTTTTGACAAAGGCCGGAACGACTACGGCATGGTGGTATTGAGCAACGAAAGCAAAGAGAAAGGCGTGGTCTGTGCCGATGCCGTCCGCTTTGGAGGGGGCATGGGCAACATTGCCCGCGGGGGACAAACCAGCGGCTTGCCCAGATACCTGGAAGGCGCACGCTACTTTGCCCAATGGGCAGGCATGCCCTATCCCGTCTATGGAGGCTATGAGGGAAAGAATGATATGAACGACGACATCAACGTACGTTCCCGTACAGTGAATTACCTTGCAGGAAAATCACTATTCAACCCAACGGAAGAAGGTCTGGGCATCCCCTTTGAAATGAGTATGGCCCTGCATAGCGATGCCGGTTTCAGTAAGGAAGATGAGATTATAGGCACTCTCGGCATTTATACCACCAACTTCAACAACGGCCGACTGCATGCCGGTACAGACCGCCATGCCTCCCGTGACCTTTCGGACATTCTGCTAACGCAGTTGCAGCGTGATATCCGCTCTACCTTCAACGTAGACTGGACACGCCGCAGCCTATGGAACCGCAACTACAGTGAAACACGCCTGCCCGCCGTCCCTTCCACCATCGTAGAACTGTTGTCGCACCAGAACTTCGCAGATATGCGCTTGGGACATGACCCTAACTTCAAGTTCACCGTCGGGCGTGCGCTCTATAAAGCCATTCTGCAATACATATGCAGCCAGCACGGCAGAGACTACGTTGTCCAACCCCTTCCCGTCAGCCACTTTGCCATCCGCTTCGGTCAAAAGAAGAATACTTTAGAGCTTTCCTGGCAAGGAGAGGAAGACCCGTTGGAGCCGACTGCCAAACCACGTGAATACATTGTATATACACGTATCGGTCGTGGAGGATTTGACAATGGCGTACGCGTCAGCTCCCCATCCCACACCGTAAAAATAGAACCGGGCATCGTCTATTCCTTTAAAGTAACCGCCGTAAACCGGGGTGGCGAAAGCTTCCCTTCGGAAATTCTTGCCGCCTACAAGGCAAAGCGTGAAAAAGGACAGATACTTATCGTCAACGGATTCGACCGCATCAGCGGGCCTGCCGTTATAGACACCCCCGATGCGGCAGGCTTCGACTTGTCACAAGATCCCGGCGTACCCTATCTCTATGACATCTCCCTCTGCGGCGCCCAGCAGAATTTTAGCCGGAAGGAAGCAGGACGACGTCTGGGAGAGAGCAGTGACGAATACGAAGGCATGAAAATCATCGGAAACACTTTCGATTACCCCTTCGTACATGGCAAAGCCATCCAGGCAGCCGGAAATTACAGCTTCGTCTCATGCAGCGACGAGGCTGTGGAAAAGGGCATCCTCTCATTAGAGGATTATCCGATAGTGGACTATATCCTCGGACTTGAGAAAGAAGACAATTCCAGCAATCCGGCACGCAATACCTACTACAAAACATTCTCCTCGCCCATGCAGCGCATACTGACTTCCTATTGCCAGTCGGGAGGTCATCTCCTGGTCAGCGGTGCCTACGTAGGCAGCGATATGGACAGCTCGCAGGGCAATAAAGAATTTATTCAGAATATCTTGAAGTACCGGCATGGCAACTCTCTGAAAACAGACGGGGACAAAATCGCTGTCCGGGGACTGGGGCATACCTTCACCCTTCCCCGCCTGCCGAATGAGCAAAGCTATCCGGTCACTTCCCCTGATTGCATCCTGCCCATGTCTCCCGCTTTTCCAGTCATGACCTATGCCATCGGCAACACACCCGCCGCCGTAGCCTATCAAGGCAGTGATTATCGCACTTTTGTCATGGGATTCCCTTTTGAAAGCATCCGGGAAGAAACATCCAGAAATGTAATTATGGCATCCATACTCCGCTTTCTCACCACAGATTACACAGATTAACACAGACAAAATAGCAATCCCTATAAATAATCTGTGAAAATCTGTGTAATCTGTAGTGAAAAAACTATCTTTGCTTCCATTAATCATTAAACATTAACCACTAAACATTAAACATCATGTACACTATACAAGCCAACCCCAGCGGAACCCGTAGTTTAGAAGTTTCTGAAGAGAATCTTGCCACCATCGAGAAATACGGCCTCTTCCGCCATCTCATCGACAGCAACGGTATTGTGGACGAAACCGTGCTCGACAAGTTGAAACTGAACATCCGCTCCCTCATCGCCTCGCAAGAGGAAGACAGCAAAGACCTGCTCGACCTCTGTATCGACGTTATCTATCACAACAACATGAAGGCCTTCGGACTACAACAGCTCATCAAGCTCTATCTGCAATGGCTTTCCCAACAAGACACCATAGAAGAAGAATAAATGAAAACCATCGACACCTGCGGACAACAGCATTACAGCCCTTTAATCCCTGCCATCAAAGCCATGTGCGAGGCCGGAAAAGGCGAGAAGCTGGAAATCATCATGGACGACGCTGCTGCCTTCAATGACATGAAAGAGTATCTTTCCGAGCAGCAGATAGGCTTCCGTGAGATTTACGACGGAGAACGGATGACATTACAGTTTTTAATGTGCAAATGAAAGAATATCGCCTTACAGACTGGCTTCCTACTACCAAGAAAGAAGTGGAACTGCGTGGTTGGGACGAATTGGATGTAATACTTTTCAGCGGTGACGCCTACGTGGATCACCCTTCTTTTGGAGCCGCCGTCATAGGCCGCATCCTCGAAGCAGAAGGATTGCGCGTAGCCATCATCCCCCAACCCAACTGGCGCGACGACTTGCGCGACTTCAAAAAACTGGGACGTCCCCGTCTGTTCTTCGGCATCAGTCCCGGCTGTATGGATTCGATGGTCAACAAATATACTGCCAACAAACGCTTGCGCAGTGATGACGCCTATACCCCGGATGCACGTCCGGATATGCGTCCGGAGTACCCTTCCATTGTATATACCCAGATATTAAAGAAGCTATTCCCCGATGTCCCCGTCGTACTGGGCGGCATCGAGGCAAGCATGCGCCGCCTGACGCACTATGACTATTGGCAGGACCGTGTACGCCCCAGCATCCTCCTCGACAGCGGAGCCGACTCACTCATCTACGGTATGGGAGAGAAACCGGTGGTGGAACTTGCGGAAAGGCTGAAACGCCAACAGACACAGATGGACGCCCCAAGCTTCAAAAAGCTCATCGCCGATATTCCCCAAATGGTTTACCTTGACAAGGAAGTAGTGGTACAAGAAGGGGATATCACCCTCTTTTCCCATGAAGAATGTCTGAAAGATAAAAAGAAAGAAGCTGCCAACTTCCGTCATATCGAGGAGGAAAGCAACAAATATACAGCATCCCGCATCTTGCAAAAGAGCGGCAAGCTGACGGTAGTAGTCAATCCTCCCTATCCCCCTTTGACGGAAGCTGAACTCGACCGTTCTTTCGACTTGCCATACACGCGCCTGCCCCATCCCAAATACAAGGGAAAACGTATTCCGGCATACGACATGATAAAGTTCTCCGTCAACCTGCATCGCGGATGTTTCGGAGGATGTGCCTTCTGCACCATCTCCGCACACCAGGGCAAATTCATCGTAAGCCGCAGCAAGGAGAGCATTCTGAAAGAGGTGAAAGCCATCACGGAGCTGCCAGACTTCAAGGGTTATTTGAGCGATTTGGGAGGCCCGTCGGCCAATATGTACCGCATGAAGGGACGGGATGAGGCCGTCTGCAGGAAATGCAAACGCCCGTCGTGCATCTACCCCAAGGTATGCCCCAACCTGAATACGGACCACCGTCCGCTGCTCGACATCTATCATGCCGTAGATGCCCTGCCCGGCATCAAGAAGTCCTTCATTGGCAGCGGTGTACGCTATGACCTGCTGCTGCACCAGAGCAAGGACCCGAACACTAACAAAAGTACGCAGGAATATACCCGCGAGCTCATTGCCCGCCATGTCAGCGGTCGCCTGAAGGTAGCACCGGAGCATACGTCAGACCGCGTGCTCAACATCATGCGCAAGCCTCCGTTCAGCCAGTTCGGTGAGTTCAAGAAGATATTCGACAGGATTAACCATGAAGAAGGACTACGCCAGCAGCTTATTCCTTATTTCATCAGCAGCCATCCCGGATGCAAGGAGGAAGATATGGCAGAACTTGCCGTCATCACCAAGCGACTGGACTTCCATCTGGAACAAGTGCAAGACTTTACCCCTACTCCCATGACCGTTGCCACCGAAGCATGGTACACGGGCTTCCATCCTTATACGCTGGAACCGGTATTCAGCGCCAAGACACAGCGCGAGAAACTGGCTCAACGCCAATTCTTCTTCTGGTACAAACCCGAAGAGCGCAGGAACATCATAAACGAACTGCGCCGGATAGGACGGACGGATTTGATAGACAAGCTATACGGGAAACGATAAAAATACGATATTTCCAAGAAACTCACAGCAACTGCATGAAACGATTCCTCCTCCTCTGCCTATCCCTACTCCCCATTGGAGCGACAGGTCTGCTGGCACAAAGCGAATGCCTGCCGCAAAATTACAGTATCATCTTCGGTGGCGGTGTATCCTTACCTCATGTAGAGGGAAACCGTAACGACTTCTTCAGCAAGAATGGCAACCGGGTGGGATATGACCTGATGACAGAAGGCCGCTACTACATCACGCCCCTATTTGCCGCAGGACTTCAATATGACTATCTACGCATGGCACGCCTGCCGGATAAGGCACATCTGCACTGCATACGCCCCAACATCACATACCGGCCCTTGTGGAGCAACGGGAATCAAGGACTGTTCCTCTCGTTCGGCATCGGGTATATGAACTATCAGGAACGGACATATAAACGCGGTGAACGGAACGGACACCTTTTCCATAAAGGATATTGTGGAATAACTTTCGCAGCAGGCTATGAGTTCCGCATCAGCCGTAAACTCTCGGGCATGATTCGCTGTGATTTCCTGACAGCAGACTGGTTTGCCAACCCCGATGCACGACTTTATAACACAGACGGGTATGATGACGGAGTAGACCATAGCTGGTTCAAAAACAACATCACTTTCTTCAATTTGGGATTCGCCTTGCAGTTCGGACGTTAGTGGCAGGAGTGGCAACAGTTTACTCTTCCACCTGCATTGCCACTACCTCCTGCAACACACAGACAGCTTCTTCTACCGTCTTGACATCCTTCACCAACATACTCCGTTTGTTGTTCTGTTCGCGCAGGTCACAACGCCGGGTGTACTTCATCATGTAGGCAATGACCTTACCGAAAGCCTGGCTCTGATAGTACGGGCTGTCCGGATTGGAGACGAAGAACAGGGACATGCGCCCACCTTTCAGAAAGACTTTCTCCACGCCGAGGCGGGCAGCCAGGCGTCGCAAGGGAACGATGCGCAGCAGTTCTTCCGTTTCGGGAGGAATCGGGCCGAAGCGGTCTTCGAGGCGGGAACGGAAAGCATCCACATCCTTGTCGAGTGTCAATCCGTCCAACTCGCGATAGAGCAACATACGCTCGCTGCTGCCAGTCACGTAATCGGCAGGCAACAGAAGTTCGAGGTCGCTTTCCACCTGGCATTCGTCCACAAACTGCTCGCCACTGATGACGCCTCCGTCTGCTTTCAGTTCTTCGGCATAAAGGTCGGCAAACTCGTCGGTCTTCAGTTCGTGCACAGCTTCGGAAAGAATCTTTTGATACGTCTCGTAGCCTAGGTCGGCAATGAAACCACTCTGTTCGGCACCGAGCATATTGCCTGCGCCACGGATGTCAAGGTCCTGCATGGCAATGTGGATGCCACTGCCCAGGTCGGAGAAGTTCTCGATGGCTTGCAGGCGTCGTTTTGCTTCGGGAGTAAGGGAGGACAAAGGCGGTGCCAGCAGGTAACAGAAAGCTTTTTTATTGCTCCGCCCCACACGTCCGCGCATCTGGTGCAAGTCACTGAGGCCGAAGTTCTGCGCCTGGTTGATAATAATGGTATTGGCATTGGGTATGTCGATGCCACTTTCGATGATGGTAGTGGCAAGCAGCACGTCGTAATCGTAATTGACGAAATCAAAGATTATCTTCTCCAGTTCGGCAGGCTCCATCTGTCCGTGTCCGATACAGACACGGCAGTCGGGAATGTGCCGCTCTATCATGGCCTTCAACTCAACCTGATTGGAAATACGGTTATTCACGAAGAATACCTGCCCGTTACGGCTCATCTCAAAATTGACGGCGTCGGCAATGATTTCCTCGTTGAAAGTGTGCACTTCCGTCTGGATGGGATAGCGGTTAGGCGGCGGTGTCTGGATGACGCTCAAGTCGCGCGCACCCATCAGCGAAAACTGCAAGGTACGGGGAATGGGTGTAGCCGTCATGGTCAGCGTATCCACATTCACCTTCAATTGGCGGAGTTTCTCCTTGACGGAGACGCCGAACTTCTGCTCCTCATCAATAATCAACAAACCAAGGTCTTTGAACTTAACGTCTTTTCCCAGGATACGGTGGGTACCGATAAGAATATTCACTTCCCCTTCGGCAAGCCCTTTCACTACAGCCTTTGCCTGAACAGCGGTGCGGGCACGACTCAGATACTCCACCCGGCAAGGCAAGCCTTTCAAGCGCTCCTTGAAGGTCTGGAAATGCTGATAGGCAAGTACGGTAGTGGGCACCAGTACAGCCACCTGCTTATTGTCCGCCACAGCCTTGAAAGCGGCACGAACAGCCACCTCCGTCTTGCCGAAGCCCACGTCACCGCACACCAGGCGGTCCATCGGACGGGCACTCTCCATGTCGGCCTTCACGTCGGAAGTAGCCTTGCTTTGGTCGGGGGTATCCTCATAGATGAAGGAGGCTTCCAACTCCCGTTGCAGGAAGCTGTCGGGACTGTATTGGAACCCCTTCTCCTCGCGGCGTTGCGAGTAGAGTTTTATCAAGTCGCGGGCAATATCCTTTATCTTCGTCTTGGTGCGGTCTTTCAGCTTCTCCCAGGCTCCGGTGCCGAGCTTGTTGAGGCGGGGCGCTTCACCCTCCTTTCCCTTGTACTTGGAAACCTTGTGCAGAGAGTGGATGGAGACAAACACCACATCTTCGTTCTGATAGACAATCTTCATCACCTCCTGCGTGGTGTCACCGTTGGGGATACGTACCAGTCCGGCAAAACGCCCCACACCGTGGTCGGTATGCACCACATAGTCGCCGGGGGTGAATTGGTTCAGCTCCTTCAGGCTCAAGGCCACCTTGCCGCTGCGTGCCTTGTCGCTCTTCAAGTTATACTTGTGAAAGCGGTCGAACAGCTGATGGTCGGTAAAGACGCAGATACGCAAAGTGTCGTCGGCAAAGCCTTCGTGCAGCGTCCGTTCCACGGCGGTAAAGGATATGTTGTCTCCACGGTCCTCAAAGATGGCACGGATGCGGTCGGTCTGTTTCAGGCTGTCGCTGCATATGTAGATGGTGTAGTGACGGGAGAGGTATTCGCGGAAACTCTC
>ERZ779843.4032-NODE-4032-length-11670-cov-2.520362_pt1 | contig 11670 bp, 15 predicted proteins | sample MGYA00511560_ERZ779843 | MGnify/ENA primary metagenome ERZ779843 (study PRJEB29588, sample SAMEA2158062) | human gut metagenome | biome: human gut; feature: human-associated habitat; material: faeces | place: Denmark | collected 2008/2010 ... | reverse complement strand
AGCGGAGACGGAGGCCGACGCCGATTAAATGCTGTCACTGCGTCCCGGAGCACATCCGGGACGCTTTTGTGTACGGATGCGGGCCGTATCAGCTGCCGCGCCGATGTGCCGCGATATAGTCGGCAAAGGCCGCATACACCTGCCGCTCAAGCGGCGATATCAAAAAACAGCTCCGCCCGCGGGTCATCAAAAAATCCTGCTCGCGATCATACAGCTCCGCCATGCGGGCAGCACGGAAGCGTGCTGCCGGAAGGCTGATGCTGCACAGCTCTGCGATCTGCTCTGGGGTATGCGCACCACAGCCCCAAAGCACGCACGCAGGCGCAAGCAAGCGCGACGCAAAAACGTTTGCTGCCTGCTCGACAGCCGCATCACCGTCGGCGGGCTCGCAATTTTTTAGCTTGCCGCTGTGATGCAGCATGATGTGTCCCAGCTCATGGGCGATGGTAAACCGCTGCCGCTCCGGCGTGCAGCGGGTATTATCATAAAATATGATTTTACCCAAAGTAAAGCCATCGTTTTCGGCCGCGTGCTCGGTCAGTCCGTACTGCCGGATCAGCGGATCCGCATCGTGATAGCTGATGACTGTCAGCCCCTCGGCGCGGCATATCGCACCGACCCTGACGGGCAGGGCCGTGACGTCGTGCTTTAGCAGCAGCCGCCATGTCATATCGCGGGATTGTCTATAATCTGCATAGTCCATATATATCACCTCCACGGGTGATTATACATGCGGAAGCGCTGAATGTCATGTGGTAATATATGGTACGGATTTGCAGTTGCAAAGCAGCAAAAAAAGATATAAAATGTTTTTGGGGGTAAAAAGTTATGATTTGCAAAAAGGGCAAAAAAGATGTGCCTGATGGCCGATACTGCATAGCCTGCGGCGCGAACCAGTCCGCGTCAAAAAAAACGCGCCCCCGCACGCGTCCCAATGGCACCGGCACGGCGTACAAGCGCGGCAGCACGTGGACGGCGCAGGTGACCGTCGGCATCAAGCGCGATCCGGATACGGGCCGTGTGCAGCAGGTCCGCCGCACTAAAGGCGGATTTAAAACGAAGCGTGAAGCTTTGGAGTTTTGTCAGCAGTTAGCAAATGCCGCCATGCCCAAAAAGCATGTAACTTTTGGCGATTTGTGGGAGCAATACGAAAAGACAAAATTTAGGCAGTTAAGCGCATCCAAGCAGTGCAGCTATCGCACTGCCCTAAAGCGCATCGGCGATATGATCTATACGCGCATCGATGCCGTGACCATAGCAGACCTGCAAGCGCTGGTGGACGGGCTGACTTTTTACTGCGCACAGGATATAAAATCGATCTTGCGGCACATGTACCGTATAGCCATGATGCAGGGATGGACCAGCAGGGATTTGTCCGAATATATTGTATTGCCGCCAAAAAACGCAACGGAGCGCACGCCGTTTAGCGACGAGGAGATCCGTGCTATATGGCGCGGGTATGACGGCGGTGACACATGGGCGGGCTATATCCTGCTGATGATCTACACGGGCATGATGCCCGGAGAGCTGCTGCACTGCCGCAAGGATATGATCCATCTGGACAGTCATCAGATCGTCGGCGCGGGTCTAAAGACAGCCGAACGCAAGGCAAGACCTATAGTAATAGCAGATTTTTTAATGCCGGTTGTGCAGGCGCTAATCGACTACACAGGGGACGCGCCGCTGCTATGCGACACGTACAAAAAAGCATTTTACAAAAAATATTACGATTGCCTTGATCGATGCGGATGTCGCAGACTGACCCCGTACTCCTGCCGCCACACTACGGCTACAGCCTGCGCTGTTGGTGCAAAAATCGCACCCAGCGTGATACAGCGCATCATGCGCCACGCACAGCTATCAACGACGCAGCTGTATATCCACCCGGACGAGTCCGCCGTGCTGGATGCCATAAACACGTTAAACCCCAACCAAAACAGCCCGGTGAATTAATATATTCCGCCTGTACATAAAAATGTATTGACGCACAGCCGGCACGGTGGTATCATATATGCGTGGTCAGCGATGACCCAGTCAAGTCCACCACGTGCGACAAGTTGACTTTCCCCGCATTTGCGGGGGTGATCCTGATAAAGATTTTTTGTCAACTTCGGCACGAGGTGCGTGGATTTAAACGAAAACGAAAATTCGCTTGATTAAATCAAATCGGGCGAAAATCGTCGGAGTTCTGCTCCGGAAAGCACCTGCCGAAAGGCGGGTGCTTTTTTATTTGCCTTAATGGCAATTAAGCTCAGAAATTAAAAATATACTTTAAAAACATTAAATAAACGCTTGACATTATTATGCGAATGCTGTATAATTATAAGTGTCAAAGGGAAAGGAAAATCCCAAACACCAGAAAGGCAAACAACATGAAATATACCGTAACATTTAGCTGTGGGCACGAAGCGACCGTTGATCTTTTCGGGAAAACCTCCGAACGCGAGCGCCGCATCGCATGGTACGAAAAAGAAGGCATCTGCCCCGATTGCTATCGCAAAATGAAAGAGGATGAGCGCAGGCAGGCTGACGCCGAACTCGCGGCATACGCCGAGAAAATCGAGACCGAGTACAACCTGCCCGTGCTCGAAGGCACGGAAAAACAAGTTTCCTGGGCGAGAAAGATCCGCGCGGGCGTTATCCGCGCCTGGGAAGCGAAACCCGATATCTTTTACAACGAGTTTATCACGATTCGGCGCGGTAAGGTCGAAGAAGAGTCCAACGCATATAGGTACAAGATTAAGCACGGCGCAACCCCCGAAGAGGCGAAAGCCGCTGTGCTGGAGGTAGCCGAGACCAATGGCACGATGCGCATGTATAAAAAATGGTTCGAGGCGACGTCCGCGGCATGGATTATCGACAACCGCGACTAAAAAAATCATCGGGGTCCTGCTCCGAGAAGCACCTGCCGAAAGGCGGGTGCTTTTTTGTGTCCGCAGTTGTGACGGCGATGCTCAAAAATCGGTAAAATATACTTTAAAAACGCTAATTAGATGCTTGACATTTAAGCGCAAATGCTGTATAATTATAAGCGTCAAAGGGAAGGAAAACCCAAAAAACCAGAAAGGCAAAGAACATGAAAAATATCCACGAAATCGCAGAGACCATCAAAAACGCACAGACCTGGGCAGATGTCGAAGCAGAGATCAAAGCCCTCTGCGAAGCAGCAGACATGATCGAAGAGTATGACGCCGCCGACGGCGAAAGCTTCGAAAACGTGATTTACAAGGCCGCCGAGATCCTCGGCGTCGAGATTTAAACCAAAACGCGCCCGCAAAGGGCGGGCAACACGTCGGGACGGGCAACCGTCCCGCAACGATGATGCTGCTGCGATATCGCAGCACAACCCGAATTCAAGCTGCGTTAACGCAGCCTTTTTTGTACCATGGATTATGAGTTAATAAAATATACTTAAAATATGCTTATTAAACGCTTGACAAAATTAATCAATTGTTGTATAATTAATCTGTGCTCAGGAAAGCACAAATTTGGCAGGAGGAGGAGAGAAACATGAAGATGAAGCGATTGATCGCAAGACTAATCGAGTGGATGAGTGCTCGGGGCATTGATGCCCAAGATATCATTGATTGTGTGAGTTATATCATGCAGTAAAAAAATCGGCAGTGCGTACCAGCTAACGTAAACACTGCCGAGGCGAGCAACACAGGGGCGATTAACCTGCCTGTATCGCCCCTTGATTATATCAGGGCAGGAGACAAAAGTCAAGGTGCGAAAACGGGAGACCAGCGGCACAGCTTGCCCGTCAGCACGGTGTGGATGCTGTAGGCTACTACGTTAGCTATAGCATCCTTTTTTATCCGTTTTCAGTCATTTAATGTACATATTATAATAGCTTGTGCATGTTGAATAATTAAGTTTAGAAATATTGATAATCCTTTTTTTAAAAATAGAATTGATTTTAAAATAGGTCAAATGTCCAGTTATCAAATGGCGGCTCGAAATTCTTGTACACGCCCCCCGGACGGGGATAGCGGTGACATAGGGGCGGAAGTTCCAGTCATCGAAATATCCGGTCATGTCCTGCGTAAATTTCGTCCTGGCGGGGACATTGCTTTCCTCCCAGAGATAGAGCACTTGAATGTTTGCGGGGTCTGCTGCCGTGTTCAGCACGGTGTTATTGCCTGCCGGTTCCGGCATCTTTTGCAGCATGGCTGTGCGGGAATAATCGGAAATCTTGCCGCTGCCGAAGTTGTATGCATCAGGAAAATCGCCCGGCGTGGCTACGGTGTCCGTAGAAGATCCGTCGCGCAGATCATCGATGGGGGTGGTAGAAGCAGAACTGCTTTCGTTTGGTTTTGTTGTCATAGCATCCTCAATAGCCGCAGCGCCGTTTTCCAGCTCACCGCCGGGAGTCCCGACGGACTCCCGGCCACAGGCGGTCAGCGACACGACCATGAGAATTGCAAGCATTGCGGCGAAAACTTTGTTTCTATGCATTACAGACCCAGTCCATTGACCCAGGACTGTACATCATCACCGGAAACGCCGGAGGAGAACCGCTGGCCTTCCTGCCACTCGCCGGTACCGGCCATGTCGGCCAGCAAACTGCCGCTCTGACCCATACCGGAGGAGGAAGAAGTGGCAAAGGGGATGACGGTCTTGCCGGTGAAATCATTGTTTTTTACAAAGGTGTCCACGGGCCACGCTGCGATACCCCACCAGATGGGATAACCGATGAACACGGTGTCATAGGAATCCCAATCGGGAACTTCAGTGGTGGTCAGGGGCACATCCCGCAGGGACTCGTCATCATGTTCCCGGCTGACGCGGCTGTCGGGGTTCGTCCAGTTCAGGTCCTCGCTGGTGTAGACTTCGGTGGGAACAATCTCAAAGAGGTCGGCACCGGCTGCCTCTGCAATATCCTTGGCCACCCGCTCGGGGTTACCGGAAGCGGAGTAGTAGACCACCAGTGTCTTGCCGGTCTCGGGCTGGGTCTCCGGCTCGGATTCTGCGGGAGCGGTCGAGGAGCTTTCGGGCTGTTCGGTCGGCGCAGAGGTTTCGGGCTGCGTGGTGGAAGATGCAGGCTTGTTGGCAGAGCCGCAGGCGGCAAGGCCAAGTACGAGCACGACGCTCAGCAGTAGTGCAGTCAGTTTTTTCATGATAAAATCATCCTTTCAATTCAATTTTAGTTCTATTTACATTCGCAGAGAATGTCATATATTTCATCGTGGGTCAACTTTTTGCAGCAGCCGGGGGTGAGAACGGTGGAATCCGCGATGGCGCGAAAATCGGTGTCATCGGGGATACCCAACTCTGCAAAGCTGGTCGGCAGACCAATTTCCTTGATGAACGCAGCCAGCGCGTCGATACCGGCAGCAGCCGTCTCCTCAATGCTGCCCTTGGGTGCGACACCCCAGACATTCTGCGCAAACCGTGCAAACCGCGCTGCGCCGGACTTGTAGATATGGCGGTACAGAACAGGGTGGATCACCGCCAGACCTGCACCGTGGTTGCAGTTGGTGTACGCGCCCAACTGGTGCTCCAGCATATGGCACTGGAAGTCCGTGACTTTCCCGATCTTCAGAACGCCGTTCTCTGCCATCGCGGACGCCCACGCCAGCTCACTGCGGGCATCGTAATTCTCCGGGTCGGTCAGCAGAACGCGGATGTTGCGGATGACGCTGCGCATGACGGCTTCGTTAATATCGTCGGACAGGTTGTTTTCATCCGGCTTGCCGAAGTAGGTTTCCATCGCGTGGCTTAGGGTATCAAAGGCACCGGAGATGACCTGCTTCATGGGAACGGACAGGGTATAGCTGGGGTCAAGGAAGGCAAAATCCGCCTGTGCGCCCCAAAGAGCGCCCTTGATTTTCTTTTCCTCGTGGGTGATGACGGCACCGTTATTCATCTCGCTGCCGGTACCGAACACCGTAACGATGGTGCCGAGGGGGATAAACTCCGTTGGGAATGTGTGCTTGGTGTTCTCCAGTTCCCAAATGTCCTCGTCCAGTTTGGCCTGCGCGGAGATGACCTTGCAGCAATCGGACACGCTGCCGCCGCCCACGGCGAGGATGAGGTCAACATGATTTTCCCGCGCCAGCTTTGCGCCCTCCTGCGCCTTGGCATAGGTGGGATTGGGCATGATGCGGTCGAACTCCACGACACGCTTGCCGGCGGCGTTCAGAATGCCCATGATCTCATCATACACGCCATTGCGCTTGATGGAGCCGCCGCCGTAGGTCAGCATGACGGTTTCCCCGTAGTTCACCAGCAGACTGCCGAGGTACTCTTTCACACCGCCCTTGCCGAAATACACCTTGGTCTTGTTTTCAAAAATAAAGTTGTTCATATCAGGAGCTCCTTTCGCTTTTTCTGCCCCTATTATAAGAAAAGCGAGACTTCCTCGGAAGTCTCGCTTTGTTCATCAGTATATACCTTTGGGTTATAATCAGCCGTACAGTTCTTTTCTGACGGCCTTCGCCGCATCCAAAAAGCGCTGTACCGTCGGTGTCGGCTCCGGGGAATGGAGAATGCCATAGGGAATGCCATAATTCCATTCCACTGGGATTACCTTCAGAAGCGGATGGACAGTTGCCCAACCGGGAATAGCCAGCAAAACGTCATTTGTGTTCTCACAGCGGTTGAACACATCCATGTTGTAAAAGTCAAAATCCACAATGTGAATTTGCGGATGGTGCTGCCAGAGGTCATCTCGGAGTTGATCCACATAATGGCTCCAGCCGCGGTGCATCAGCAGCAGATTCTCCCCATAGAGGTCAGAAACTTGCAGCTTGTCTTTGTCCGCCAGCCGGTGGTGGATGGAGACTGCACAGCAGAAGCGCCCCCGCGTCAGCTCCAACCCGGCACAGCCCCGCAGGTGCAGCATGGTCTCATCAAAAATACCGCCTACTACATCAATGTTCTTTCCGAGATTTGCAAGGATCTCTCTCGCATTTTCCGGGGTGTTCTCAAAGGGGACGATCTGAAATTTGATGTCCGGGTGCAGAGTTTGAACTCTGGACCAGAGCTCCATCAGGAGTTGTGCCGGAGTCATGGGCGAGGAACCGATGCGGATGATATTCTCATCCTCCTGCATGGCGTTTTTTGCCCGAGTCACGGAGTCCCGGCAATACTGGATGATATATTTTGCATCCTGGTACATAGAGCGCCCAGCTTTTGTGAGTTGCAGCCCCCGGTGGCTGCGGTCGAAGAGCTTCACGCCGAGGGCTTCTTCTAAAAGATTGATTTGCTTGATGACAGCCGTGGGCGTGATGTAGCTTTCTTCGGCGGCTTTGTTGAAGCTGCCTGCATCCGCCACGCGCAGAAAAGTTTCAAGTTGTGGGTTATACATGAAGCACCTCCTTTATTTTATAGCATTCCAAAATGTTTCAATGCCTCCGTAATGGCTCTTTCCTTTTCCGGTGGGCATTGTGGCTGCCTGGCATCCTCGGATTTCGGTTTATTATAGTTCTCGCGCTCGATAATGCCGTGTTTTTGCTTTACCTGAGCAATATAGAGACTGCTGACCTTCAAACCACTGCGTTCCAGAACATAATCCTTGATTTGCCCATAGGTTGCCCGTCCTCTTTTATCCTGCACCATTTCTTCCACATCCACATCAATGTTGATATGTGTTACCGGGTTTCTCAGAACTAAGAGACATACCGTCTCCACATGATGTGTCATCGGAAACATATCCACGGGCTGAACCGACATCGGGGCATAGCCTGCGGCGGCGAGTATTTTGCAGTCGCGGGCAAGCGTTGCGGGGTTGCAGGAGACATATGCGATGCGTTCGGCTCCGCTGTTTACAATTGCATCAAGAGCGGGTTTTTCCGCTCCGCGGCGCGGCGGATCGAGCAAAATTGCCGAGAAGCGTTTGCCTTCCGCAACGAGGCGGGGCAGAGCTGTTTCGGCATTTTCGCAGATGAATTCCGCTTTTTTGATGTTGTTGAGTTTTGCATTCCTACGGGCATCCTTAACGGCGGGCGGATGCCCAGAACGGAGCGGGCGCGTTGAGCCAAAAGCAAGGAAATCGTGCCTATTCCGCAAAAAACATCCGCAACATCATCGTTTGCAGTCAGGTTCAATGCATTTGCGGCGGCAAGGTACAGCTTTTGCGTCTGTTCGGGGTTCACCTGCAAAAAGCTGTGCGCACCGACGTTGAATTTCAATCCGCAAACCGTTTCGGCAAGTTCCGCGCTGCCGAACAGCAGTTCGGTTTTGCTGCCGATACCCGGATCACGCGGGTTGCGGTTGATTCCGTGTATACAGGATGCAAGCGACGGCAGACCGCGTTTCAGCATTGAAACAAGCTCATCCGAATGCGGAAGCGCGCCTGTTGTTACTATCGCAGCCATCGTTCCGCCCTCGGTTCTGCGCACCATAAGCTGCCTCAAAGTCCCGCTTTTTTGTTTTTCATCGAAAGCGCGGATGTCGAACAAATTCGCCCATTCGGCAACGATTCTTTTCGCCGTCATTGCCTCTTCGTTCTGAATCATGCATGTTTCAACGGGCACGAGTTTATGGCTTTTTTGTTCGTAATAGCCCAAAAGAACCTGCCGAAGGTTTTTCTTATTTGTTTTTTCGGCATTTGCAAACTGAAAAACGGCCTTGTTTCTGTAATGTTCGGGCTTGTCCGCGCCGATGCACGGAAGAATTTCAATCCCGCGAAAGCCTCCTATACGCTCCATTGCGCTGCGCACGGTTTCGCGCTTCATGCGGAGCTGCTCCGCATAGCTCATGTGAAGAAGATCACAGCCCCCGCATTCGGCATAATGCGGACAGGGCGGAATTACCCTTTCTGCCGACGGCCGAAGGATTTTTTGAAGTTTCGCTTCCGCAAATGAGGGTGCGGCTTTTTTTATTTCCGCTTCAACGGTTTCTCCGCAAATTGCGCCCGGCACGAATACCGCCATGCCGTTATGCCTTGCAATCCCCTGCCCCTCCGAACCGTACGCCGTGATTTCAAGCGTCACCGTCGAACCTGCCGACAGCTCCGAACGGTTATCCTCGGCGGTTATGCCGGCATTCATTCGTTTTCTGTTTAAATCCATGAATTTTTCTGTTTGCTTCCTTTTCCGTTCACTGAGCCGCACTCAGAATTTTGCCATAACCGAATTCAGGTCATAAAGTTTATCATCAAAGCAATCCCGCGTTGAAACTGCTTCCGCAAGCGGAACGCTGATAATGCGGTTTTCCCTTATGCCCACGGCGTATCCGAAGTTCTCTCGCAAATCGTTATTTTCCGCCGCTCTGCTTCCCGCACGGTCCGTTCCGCGCATATTCGCCTCGTCCGCAAGCAGTTCAACCGCACGCTGCCCCATTTTAGCGGCAAGCACTCTGTCGAACGCGGACGGGTTGCCGCCGCGCTGGATATAGCCAAGCACCGTCGCCTTTATCTCAACATCGGTGTATTTTCGAACGTATTCGCAGAAATCCTCCGCTTTGCCCGCACCTTCGGCGATCATAACAATGCTTGTGAGCTGTCCGCGGAGTTTGTTTGCGGCAAGCCGGTTCGCCGCATCCGCCCATGAAAGAGGACGTTCCGGAACGAGAATTATGTCTGCCGCGCCTGCAACACCCGCCCAAAGTGCAATATCTCCGCATCTTCTTCCCATGACCTCGATAACGCCGACCCTGTCATGCGCACGCATCGTGTCGCGAATTTTATAAATCTCGTTCATAACATTGTTCACGGCTGTATCGAACCCAATGGTAAAATCCGTATACCCCATATCGTTATCGATCGTTCCCGGAATGCCGATGACGGGAATGCCGCGCTTGCTGAGAGCATCCGCACCTTTAAAGCTGCCGTCGCCGCCGATGACGATAAGCCCTTCAATTTCGTATGCACGCAGAACGGAAATTGCCTTTTCGATTCCGCCCTCCGTTTTAAACTCCTCGCTCCGCGCCGTGCGAAGTATCGTTCCTCCCTTGTGCATTTTGCTTTCAACGTCGGCATGGGCAAGGTACCCGACTCTGCCTTCAATAAGGCCTTTGTAGCCGTGGTAAATGCCCATTACCTGCAAATCGATATCCACCCCGGTTTTGAAAACGGCACGTATCGCCGCATTCATGCCCGGAGTGTCGCCTCCGCTTGTTAAAACTCCGATTCGTTTCATCTTTTGCCCCTTTATTGCTTATTTCGCCTTAATCTCAATACTATTTTTTGCGAACAATTTTTACATTCTCTTCCCCAAGCATACGCTTCAGTTCGAACAGCAGCTCCTCCGCACAGTTCACGCAGCAGTGGCGCGGCGCAAGCAAAACCTTTCCCGTTGCCGCATCGCGGAACAAAACCTCCGTGTTTCCGGGAAATCTGTGCAGCAGTTCAACAGCCGCATTCCGAAGATGCAGCGCGTCGGAAAGAAAATTCAGCGCAAGCCGCTTTTCCCCCGCGTTTTTTGAACCCTTTTGCAGCGGAACAATTTCGTCAATCAATATTGAATTGTCCCTGTCCTCCCGCATGGAGAACCTGCCGCGGACCGCAACGCATTTATCGTTTGCGATAAGGGAAGCATACTTTTGGTAAACGCTCGGGAACGCCGCAATCTCAATGCTTCCGCTCATATCCTCCAGCACCGCATACGCCATCAACCCCGCGCCGGATTTGACCGCACGGGTTCTCAGGGAACCGATGATTCCTCCCGCCGTCACGGTTTGGTTATCATGTATTGCTCCCGAACCGTCCGCCTCCGCAAGCTCGATGCAGGGCGTTAATGCAGAAAGCGCAGCCTCATATTCCATGAGCGGATGCCCGCTGACATATACGCCGAGAACCTCCTTTTCAATGCCGCCTACGCCGAAGAGGCCGTGCAGGAGACCTTCTTCGAGGCTGTCCGCAAGCAGGACGCGCTCATGCGCCATGCAAAGCCGGAGGCCTGGCTGATGGAGACGCTCAAGAACAAGATCCGCGTCGGCAGCCGCCGCCGGGCGCTGGAGGCCCTGTACTTCATCTCGCTCGAGCAGGATCTTGCGCAGGAGAGCAAAAAACTCGCCGTGGAGGACCGGCCGTTCGGCTCGATCAACGAGCTGCTCGACGCCATCCGCGCCCTGCTGCCGCCGGAGGACTATCGTCTGCTCTGCCGCATCACGCTGGAAGGAGCAACGCATCTGGAGGTTGCCAAGGAGCTCGGCATCTCGGTCTGGAGCAGCCAGAAACGGCTGCAGCGCATCCGCAAAAAGCTCTGCAAGCAGCTTTTGCCAAATAAAAGTAAAAAAATTTCCGAAAACATGTCCGTTTTGCGTTTCTGAAGAAATATAGGGATGAAGGGAGGAATTTCATATGGCCGATCAACCAACCGAAGCCCAACTCGCACTGTACCGCAAATTATCAACCGAACATCTTCAGACGCTTCTGCGCAGCGACCTGGACGGCCCGCCGCTGGATGAGGCGACCGTTGACAGCATTCTGACCGTAGGACTCCGGCCGACACGTCCGCCGCATGGCAGGATTTCTCCGCCTATTATTCCACCCCGGACTCCCCCGGCGCCCCGGTCCGACGCACCCGCGCGCACCTGCAGAAGGCCTACACCCGCCTCCGCATCCCGATCCGCGTGGTGTCCGCCGCCGCGGCCATGTTTATCCTGATCTTCGCTCTGTTCCCCCGCGTCGAGACCGGCGCAAGCGACGCTCCGAACGCCTATATCACCTGGACGGACGAGTATCTCAAGATCGACGCTCTGCCGCATGCAGGCTGGAGCCTG
>ERZ779843.4030-NODE-4030-length-11670-cov-6.514077_pt1 | contig 11670 bp, 9 predicted proteins | sample MGYA00511560_ERZ779843 | MGnify/ENA primary metagenome ERZ779843 (study PRJEB29588, sample SAMEA2158062) | human gut metagenome | biome: human gut; feature: human-associated habitat; material: faeces | place: Denmark | collected 2008/2010 ... | reverse complement strand
ACCAACGATTCCAGCACGCCCGAAATCGAAGTGCATTGGATCAACGAAGATCAAAGGCATCTTCTGCCGCTGGATATGGAGCTGTCGCCGGAAGGGATCAGCCGTTGGATGCGCCGCCGCACCATCCCCCGCAACCGCGCCTACGTCAATCGTCTTCTGGCAAAATGCGGATTAAACGCCAACCGCCCGATGGGGATTCTCGCGCTCTGTAAAGGGCTTTCCGTGGATGACAGCTATTGGGTCGTCGAAGAAGGCTTTAAAGGCACTTTTGAAAAGTACAATCTCTTTGAAAACCGTTTCAGCGAAGTGCTGGCCCTCATCGCCTTCACCGGCTACGGAAGCAGCAACCGCTCGTCGCTGGCTTCCAGCCCGGAATTTACGACAAACGGTATGCTGCCCAAGTGCTGGCGCAGAATCAGCGGCAAGGTCACGCTGTACAAGGGCGGCACAGACGGCGGCTACAACACGGGCGCAGAGCCATATTGCGAATACTACGCCGCGCAAGTCGCCGCCGCCATGGGGATTGACGCGATTCCATACGGTCTGTCGCAATGGAAAGGGCGGCTCTGTTCCACCTGCGAGCTGTTCACCGACATCGACCACGCCTATATGCCCATCGGCAATCTGGTGCAAAGGGGCGGTTTCGATGCGGTTGCCGCCTATTATGAAAATCTGGGCGAACCGTTCCAGAAGGCTTTCCGCGATATGCTGGTGTTTGATGCGGTCATCTGCAACACAGACAGGCACTACGGCAATTTCGGCTTTATGATCGACAACAAAACCAACACCATCGCCGCGCCCGCCCCGCTCTTTGACCACGGAAATTCCTTGTTCAATCAGGCAGGGCCGGAGGATTACGAAAGCCCTGAAGCATTCCAACAATACATCGACACGCTCGTTCCGTGCGTATACGACGACTTTTTCGCCACCGCCAAACGCTTTATGACTGACGAAAATCGGGAACAGCTCCGAAAGCTGCTGGGATTTCGGTTTAAGCGGCATGTACGGTATAATCTGCCGCCTAAGAGGTTGAAGCTCATGGAGGAACAGGTTCGGAAGAGGGCGATGAGGTTGCTGGAAAATAAGGATTAAGTTGCGCTTTTTTTCAAATTTCAAGGCAATGCGACAAAATTCATAAATGTTTCATATTTTCAAAATGATTATCATATCTATATGCATACATTATTTTGAAAGGAGAATCATTTGTGAACGGACAATTTCCTTATTCTACCGAAGGTGATTTGCAACGCTACCACCAAATCTGTCACCTTCTGGATCAAACGTTAGAAGCTACTCATATGCTTATTCAGGTCAAGTTCAAAAGCCAATCTGCAAAAGCAGCACTTCAATACGATGACAAGCTTTCAATATGGCAGGTTCTCCAACAATATTATCGTAAATACTTTAATTTCATAAACAGCTTTTCCGAATTCACACATATCAAGTTAATTCCCGTTGATGCGGATTATTATAACCAACTGAGTATGGATTTTTTGAAAAGCCAGTTGTATTTCGTGATTTCAGTCGTATATGTATATGAAATATGCCACCATATAGAAGGTGCTGCATTCCAAAAACACTTTGTTAAGCGCTTAAAAAACTCTGAATTGTCAGAATACGCAGAAGAAATTGCATCCTGTTTTCGTCTTTCCATGAAGGGGGGACATCCATGATTTCTAACGTTTCTATTCAGGAATATGCTCGGCTTGCTCATCTTTTTCGGAAGGCTCTTGATGAATCCTATGCCGAATCAAAATTAAAAAACTATCCAATATTCTCCCTTTTCCCGCAAGGAACTTGCGGAGATTGTTCTTATCTCTTATCGCGATTCATTGTTGAACACAATCTACCAGAACCCACATACATCGCAGGAGAAAGGGCTGACGGTTCTACTCATGCTTGGCTTGAAATTCACGATACCATCATTGATATCACACACGATCAATTTGGAACACCGCCTGCTGTCTATATCGGCAATTATGACATTCCAAATACTTATCTCGGTTTCAAAATAAAAAACAGAAATTTCGTTGCCAATGAGGAATACGGCTATTACAACGTCTATCTTGAAGAAGTCTACTCAATTATCAAACAGCATATTTCAGAATAACTTCCGCACGCTCCCGTAAGCGTGCATTTTTCTTTATCCCATATTCCCTTCCCAAATTGAAACCCCGAACCAGCTGTGATATACTAAAAACAACATATATAAGTCCGTCCCAAGCGACGGCAATGGAGGAAGCGGACATGGTGGACACCAAGAAGGAACAGGAACGCGACGAGCTGCATCGTGCGATCTGGGCGATTGCCGACGAGCTGCGCGGCGCGGTAGATGGATGGGATTTCAAGAACTATGTGCTTGGCACCATGTTCTATCGCTATATTTCCGAGAATCTGGCGAATTATATCAATCAAGGCGAAATCGAAGCAGGCAATCCGGATTTTGACTATGCCAAATTAAGCGACGAAGAAGCCGAAGGCGCACGGGATGGGCTTGTACAGGAAAAGGGCTTCTTTATCCTGCCGAGCGAATTGTTTTGGAATGTGCTGGATCGCGCAGCGGATGACGAAAACCTAAACGAAACGCTGGAAGGCATCTTCCGCCACATCGAAGCATCTGCAAAGGGCACGCCATCCGAAGCCAACGTTGTCGGCTTGTTCGATGATTACGATGTGAACAGCAACAAACTCGGCGCAACCGTCGCCAAGCGCAACGAAAAACTGGTCAAGCTGCTGCGCGGCGTAGCGGCGATGAATCTGGGCGATGTGCAGGATCACGACATCGACGCTTTTGGCGATGCTTACGAATACCTGATGACCATGTACGCCAGCAACGCTGGCAAATCCGGCGGCGAATTTTTCACTCCGGCAGATGTTTCCGAGCTGCTGACCCGTCTCGGTACGGTCGGCAAAACCGAAATCAACAAGGTTTACGACCCTGCCTGCGGTTCCGGCTCGTTGCTGCTCAAAGCCGAAAAAGTGTTGGGGCGCGACGCTATCCGCAACGGCTTCTTTGGGCAGGAGATCAACATCACGACCTACAACCTTTGCCGCATCAACATGCATTTGCATGACGTCGGCTTTGACAAGTTCAATATCGCCTGCGAAGACACGCTGACCGCACCGCAGCACTGGGACGACGAGCCGTTTGAGCTGATCGTCTCCAATCCGCCGTATTCGATCAAGTGGGCGGGCGATGACAATCCGCTGCTCATCAACGACCCGCGCTTCTCCCCTGCCGGTGTGCTTGCACCGAAGAGCAAGGCGGACATGGCGTTCATCATGCACAGCCTCAGTTGGTTAGCCGCCAACGGAACGGCGGCTATCGTCTGTTTCCCCGGCATCATGTATCGCGGCGGCGCAGAGCAAAAAATCCGCAAATACTTGATTGACAACAACTACATCGACTGCATCATCCAACTGCCCAGCAACCTCTTTTTCGGCACAAGCATCGCAACCTGCATCATGGTGATGAAGAAGGGCAAACCGGATAATCAGGTGCTTTTCATCGACGCATCCGCCGAGTGCATCAAGGTCACAAACAACAACAAGCTCACGAGCGAAAACATCGACCGCATCGTTTCCACGTTCGCCGAACGCAAGGAAATTACGCATTTTTCGCATCTGGCGCAGCAGAGCGAAATCATTGGAAATGACTACAATCTCTCGGTGTCCACCTATGTTGAAGCGGAGGACACGCGGGAAAAGATTGATATTGTGAAGCTCAATGCGGAGATTGAGGAAATCGTCAAGCGGGAAGACATTTTGCGGAAGGAAATTGCGAAGATTATTGCAGAAATCGAGGGATAATTCAATTTCGATCAAGAGGTAAATATGGATTCTAAAAAAGAAAAAGAGCTTTCAATTTTGGAAGATGCAATTCAAATCGGTTTATCTGACCCTGACTCATCAGACGAAGCCAAATCATTCCTACAATCTATAAATTGTACCGAATTCGACCGACATGGTTGTCCGAATGAATGTCCCGATTTTATTCGTCTTGCTTCATCACACGGAAGTAAACCCCGCCTCATTGGGATTGAACATTTTCGTGTTGACCATTTTTGTTATAGGCGAAACAATGGCGAGATTGCTTCTGCGCAAATGATTTATGAAAATTGTCTTCAAAAACTATATGATAAATACCACGAGGATGCTGTTAATTCCTCATTAGATTTCGAATCAGCCATGCGTGATATCGGCAAACTTCTTCAAAAATCTTTTTCTTACTATTCAGAATCTTTATATGCTAATTTAATTGAATCTTTTACTGAAAACCTCCAAAAACATGCTACTCATATTAAAACATATGTTCAAAACCTTTCATCTCTTTCTCAACCTCATTTTTCATCAGAGTTATGTTTTCTTATTGAAATTCATTGTAAATTTGGCTTGCTCTTTTTATCCGATGAACGTGGTTTTTCAAAATTAGCTGATGATATTTCGCCTTTATTTTCCGACTATATAAGAGTTATAAATTCATCGATTTATAATACTCCTGTGAAGCACGTCATTCTATTCTTATATAATGACACAAATCGAAGCAAATCTAAAGTTTATGTTTTCAAAACAAACAGTATAAATTACGACTTAAAAAGGCAATCAATTCGCACTTATGAATATCTTGGCGAAGATTATTTAATCAACAAATTCAATCCAATTCAAAAAAATACTAAGCTCTGTCCTGTATATGATTTTAAGGACGATAGATGCACTATCAGTTATTCATATTCCTGCGATTCAATTTCTCCTGAATCTCGAATGGAGCTTCAATTTTCAGCCTGTCACCAAGCCCTGATATGCAAAAAGAAAAACGTAAATTTTGTTACAACACTGAGTGTTCAATACTTGCTGGAATGTTTCAGCGATCACATTTGTGGTTGGGAGAAAATAGATGCTCAAAACTCTTGGAGAGTACATCCTGTTTTTACACCATTTTATATTAATGAATTGGAAAATCGTTCTAAACTATTTGATAGGAAATGGAACATAGGAGAACAAACGTAATGAGTGAATTGAATCAACTTCTTCAAACTTATTGTCCGAACGGCGTTGAATATAAAAAACTTGGTGATTTCGCAACCATTTCACGTGGCGGCAATTTCCAGAAAAAAGACTTTATAGATTCAGGTATTCCCTGTATCCATTACGGTCAAATCTATACCCGCTATGGACTTTTTGCAGATAAAACCTTTACCTTTATTTCGCCTGATTGCGCCAAAAAGCAAAAAATGGCTGTCACCAATGATATTGTTATGGCAGTCACTAGTGAAAACATAGAAGATGTATGCAAATGTATTGCGTGGTTAGGCTCTGAACCCGCCGCCGTAAGCGGACATACCGCAATCATCCATCATAATCAAGATGCAAAATATTTAGTCTACTATCTACATTCCGAAATGTTCTTTGCTCAAAAAAGAAAAATTGCACATGGAACGAAAGTTATCGAGATAACTCCTGATAAACTCAACGATATCATTATTCCCCTTCCCCCTCTCGAAATCCAGCGTGAAATCGTTCGAGTGCTTGACAAGTTCACTATGCTTTCAGCGGAGCTTTCAGCGGAGCTTTCAGCTCGCCAAAAACAGTATGGTTTTTATCGGGAGCAATTATTAACCTTTGGGCGCAACCTTCCTCACTGGCAAATACTCTCTGAAATTGCAGACATCAGTACGGGCAGTAGCAATACAAACGAAGGTATATCCGATGGTTTATATCCCTTTTTCGTTCGTTCACAAGAGCCATTGCGCAAAAATGACTATGAATTTGATGAAACTGCTATTATCACAGCCGGAGATGGTGTAGGCGTTGGAAAAGTTTATCACTATATCGAAGGAAAATATGCGCTTCATCAAAGAGCTTACCGTATTCACATAAACTCCCCTGCTGTTCTCCCTCGCTTCTATTTTCATTATATGCGAGCAAATTTCTTACCATATATACAGAAAACAATGTTTCAAGGCTCTGTTGCTTCTATTAGACGACCCATGTTGAATAATTTTCCTGTCCCCGTTCCCCCTCTCGATGTTCAACAACGCATCGTCAACGTTTTGGACAACTTCGACGCGATCTGTTCCGACCTGAACATCGGTTTACCTGCCGAAATTTCTGCCCGTCAAAAGCAGTATGAGTATTATCGAGATTTGCTTCTGTCTTTCAAGGATATAGATAATATAACAGACAGACAGACAGACAGACAGACAGACAGACAGACAGACAGACAGACAGAGCATAATTAAACTGCTGCTGTATGTCAATGGTTTCGCTTGGGTAACTCTTGATGAAATTTCCCAAAACTGCGATAATCTCCGAAAGCCCATTACCAGTGGAAAAAGAGAATCGGGAGCTTATCCTTATTATGGTGCATCGGGTATTGTAGATTATGTGAAGGATTTCATTTTCGACGGCGATTATTTACTCATTTCCGAAGATGGTGCCAACCTTTTAACCAGAAACACTCCTATTGCCTTTTCAATCAGTGGGAGAAATTGGGTCAATAATCATGCGCATGTTTTGAAATTCGATACTTATGAATTACGCAGATATGTCGAGTTTTATCTTAATTCGATTGATTTATCTCCCTATATTTCTGGCGGTGCGCAACCCAAACTTAATCAGAAAAATCTAAATAGAATCCCCATTCCGATGCCCGCGCCTTCCGAATGTAAGCGCATCGTTTCCATTCTTGACCGCTTCGATACCCTTTGCAACGATCTCTCTGCCGGATTGCCTGCCGAAATCGCAGCCCGTCAACAGCAATATGAATACTACCGCGATAAACTGCTGACCTTCAAGGAACTGACCTGAACAAAAGGAGTTCTTCATCATGCCGTACTTCAACATCGTCGCCGAAACCACGGAAAACACCGTCGTCACGACCTACGAACCCGCGCAAAAGCGTTCCGACGCTTATCAGAGCGAAGCCGAGCTGGAAGCGGAGTTTATCCGTCAGCTTTGTGAGCAGGGCTATACCTATCTGCCCATCCACAAGGAAGCGGATTTGCTCGCCAACCTACGCACACAGCTCGAAACGCTGAACAGCTTTACCTTCACGGATGCGGAATGGTCGCGATTTCTGGCGGAATCGGTCGCCAATCCGAACGAGCATATTGTTGAAAAGACGCGCAAGATTCAGGAAGACAACGTGCAGGTGCTGACACGCGACGATGGCACAACGAAAAACGTGACGCTGATTGACAAGCGGAACATCCACAACAACCGTTTGCAGGTCATCAACCAGTATACGGTCAAGCAGGGCGACGGTGCGCGGCATGATAACCGCTATGATGTGACGATTCTGGTCAACGGTCTGCCGCTGGTACACATCGAGCTAAAGCGCCGCGGCGTTCCCATTCGGGAAGCCTTCAACCAGATCGACCGCTATCAGCGCGATTCCTTCTGGTCAGGATGCAGACTGTTTGAGTATGTGCAAATCTTCGTCATTTCCAACGGAACGAATACCAAGTATTATTCCAACAGTACCCGCAACAACGCCATCAAAGGCGCAAAATCCGCTTCGACCCGCAAGGGAAAAACCAGCAACAGCTTTGAGTTCACGTCCTTCTGGGCGGACACGCAAAACCGTCCCATTCCCGATCTGGTGGACTTCACGCGGACGTTTTTCGCCCGGCACACGCTGCTGAATATTTTGACCAAATACTGCGTATTTACATCGGAAAAGCTGCTGCTCGTCATGCGTCCGTATCAGATCACGGCAACCGAGCGCATTTTGAACCGCATCGAAATCGCCCATAATTATAAGAAATCCGGCACGATTGCGGGCGGCGGCTATATCTGGCATACGACCGGTTCCGGCAAAACGCTGACCTCCTTCAAGACGGCGCGTCAAGCATCCATGCTGCCGTATATCGACAAGGTGCTTTTTGTCGTAGACCGCAAGGATCTGGATTATCAGACCATGAAGGAATACGATCGCTTTGAAAAAGGCGCGGCGAACAGCAACACTTCGACCGCCGTTCTCCGTCGTCAGCTCGGCGACCCGAATGCGCATATCATCATCACGACGATTCAAAAGCTGTCAACGTTCATCCGCCGTACAACCGAACATCCGATCTACAATCAGCATATCGTGATGATCTTCGACGAGTGCCACCGCAGTCAGTTTGGCGATATGCATCGAGCCATCAAACGCTGCTTCAAGCATTATCACCTTTTCGGCTTCACGGGTACGCCGATTTTCCCCGCCAACGCCGGAAAGCCGCAAAGCAAACGCATCATTCGCCGCGCAGACGGCACGCCTATCCTCCCCGGCAGAGGTGAAACGCCCCTCGTTACGACCGAGCAGGCGTTTGGCGACCGGCTGCACACCTATACCATCGTAGACGCAATCAACGACAAAAACGTTTTGCCGTTCCGCGTGGATTACATCAAGACGATGGACAAGGATGACAACATGACGGATGAAGAGGTTTGGGATATCGACCGTGAACGCGCTTATATGGCGCCGCAGCGCATCTCGCAGGTCACGCAGTATATCCTCGATCACTTCGATCAAAAGACCTATCGCGGCGATAAAACCTATGTGTTCAACACCCTGACCAACATCAGCGACGTCGCTTCCTCCGCGCGCGGCAAGGTCGAGGAGGTAAAGCAAGCGCAGCGGCTGAGCGGCTTTAACTCCATCTTTGCCGTCGCATCCGTTCCGATGGCGCGTCTGTATTACAATGAATTCAAGCGTCAGATGGCAGCCGATCCAACGAAAAAGCTCCGCATCGCGACGATTTTCAGTTACGCCGCCAATGAAGCCGTGGAATCCGACGGTATATTGGGCGAAGAAAATTCCGAAGATACCAACGGTCTGGATCAGAGCAGCCGCGATTTTCTGGATGAAGCCATTCGGGATTACAACGCCATGTTCCACACCAATTACAGTACGGATGCCGACAAATTCCAGAATTATTACAAAGACGTTTCCCTGCGCATGAAAAACAAGGAGCTGGATCTGCTGATTGTCGTCAACATGTTCCTGACAGGCTTTGACGCAACCACACTCAATACGCTTTGGGTCGATAAAAACCTCAAAATGCACGGGCTGATTCAGGCGTTCAGCCGCACAAACCGCATCCTCAACAGCATTAAGACATTCGGCAATATCGTCTGTTTCCGCAATCTGCAAAAGCGCGTGGATTCCGCCATTTCGCTCTTTGGCGACAAAGAAGCCGGCGGCGTTGTGTTGATGCACCGCTTCGACGATTATTATAACGGCTATGTCGATAAAGACGGCAAAGACCATCCGGGTTATGCCGCGATGATCGAAGATTTAGAAACCAAGTTCCCGCTCGCCGAGCCACAGATCATCGGCGAAAAACGCCAGAAGGATTTCATCCTTCTCTTTGGTTCTATTCTGCGTATGCGCAACCTGCTTTCCTCCTTCGATGAATTTTCTGGCAGGGAAATTCTTTCCGAACGCGATATGCAGGATTATCTCGGTCGCTATCAGGATCTGCGCGATGAATGGATTCATCAGCCTAAAGTCGGCAAAGAGGATATTACAAACGACATTGTCTTTGAAATCGAATTGATCCGTCAAATCGAAATCAACATTGACTACATTCTGATGCTGGTCAAAAAATACCATGATTCTCATTGCAGCGATGCGGAGATTCTGGTTTCCATTCAAAAAGCCGTCGATTCCAGCCCCGAACTGCGCAGCAAAAAGCAGCTCATCAATTCGTTTATCGCTGGAATCAACGACGTTGACGATGTTCTGAGTGAATGGAATGACTTCGTGTCCACCGAACGCGAGAAAGAATTGATCGCGCTTATTCAAGAGGAACACCTCAAAGAGCCGGAAACGCGCAAATTCCTTGAAAATGCTTTTCGCGACGGTGAAATCAAGACCACCGGCACGGATATTGATAGCTTGATGCCGCCCGTTTCCCGCTTTGGCGGCGGACGTGCGCAGAAAAAGCAAGGCGTTATTGGTAAGCTCAAGGCTTTCTTTGAGAAGTTTTTCGGTATCGGGCGGGCGAAGTTCTGATATACACTATGCCAACGCCCTTAGGAGGTCGATTCCATGATCACCCTCACCCTTCATCTTCCCCCTGCCGATGTCGCTTTAATCCGCCAATATGCCACCGAAAAAGATCTCTCCGTTTCCGAGTTAATTCGTCGTTGTGTGCTTGAACGGATCGAAGATGAATTTGATCTTGAAACCTATCGAAAAAGTCTGGAAGCCTACAAAACCTTGCCCAGCTCTTACACGTTGGACGAAGTCGAATCTGAAATTCTGAATCCATCGAGGTGATCCCCATGAGCACCTATACCCCGCCCTATCAACTGACGGACGCAATCCTCCGCCTTTCCACCGAAATTGCAGCGACGGTCAAGGAAATCACGGTACGCGGCAATCTGTCTGCTCAACCGCAGCTGCATCGCGCCAACCGCATCCGTTCTGTTCATTCTTCGCTGGCGATTGAGCATAACAGCCTGACGCTCGATCAGGTGACAGCGCTGCTGAACGGTAAACGCGTTCTCGCCCCGCAGCAGGAAGTGTGGGAAGTGCAGAATGCTTTTCGGGCTTATGATTTGCTTCCGTCGCTCGATCCGTACTCCATCGACGATCTGCTCAAGGTTCATCGCGTTATGATGGATGGGCTCGTCATGGGCGCGGGTACGTTCCGCAATACAGGTGTCGGCGTTTATGCAGGGGATCAGCTCATTCATGCCGGTACGCCCGCCCAATATGTCCCGGAGGCCATGCAGCAGCTCTTTGAATGGCTGCGAAACACGACTGCGCATCCGCTCGTCGCTTCCTGCGTCTTTCATTATGAGTTTGAGTTCATCCATCCTTTTGCAGATGGAAACGGCAGAACAGGGCGACTTTGGCAAACGCTGATTCTGCGCAAATGGGAGCCTATCTTCACCTATCTGCCGATTGAATCCATGATTCTGGAGCATCAAGCCGACTATTATGCCGCCTTGAATGCCGCCAACACACAGGGCTGCGCAACCGTATTCATCGAGTTCATGCTCGAAATGATTCTCGAAGCGCTGAAAAACGTCTATGTGAAGCAGCATATCAAATCGCCGGAAGATCAACTGCTCGTTCTGCTCAAGTCCGATCCGCGCATGACCATTCCCGTCATGGCGGAGCATCTCGGTCTGAGCGACCGTCAAATTCGCCGTCTGATTGCATCTTTGAAGGCGCAAAACAGGCTTCGTCGCGAAGGTTCCAACAAGACCGGGCGCTGGGTCGTGTCCAAAAAGTCCCGATAAACGTCCGCATAAATGTCCGTATAGAAACTTTCGTTTCTTTTGTGACTCGTCATACGCGGTAACAACTTTTTCGCTCGTCCTTCATCTTTTAGCTTGACATTCGTGCTGTCTCCCGGTACAATGGACGCATAGAAGCCCACTCAAATTGCCCCCATTTTCGAGGTCAATTTGACACGCTACTTTTCCGCTACCAAAACAATCTCATTTTCAGGATAAACGAGCCGATTTTCCACAAAAATCGGTCGAAATCCGCTGATTTTCTAAACAAATATGTTTAGAAAACAGTTCGCTTTGCCGAGTGGGAATAAGAATCGCCCTCCGATTTTTCTAACAATAAAAAGAAAAATCAAGGTTTAAAAGTCGTTGTGGCAACGCTGTGGCAACATTTTCCCATCATTGCATAGAAAAGAGAGCTAACTGACAGGAATTGTT
>ERZ779843.4028-NODE-4028-length-11672-cov-3.722304_pt1 | contig 11672 bp, 9 predicted proteins | sample MGYA00511560_ERZ779843 | MGnify/ENA primary metagenome ERZ779843 (study PRJEB29588, sample SAMEA2158062) | human gut metagenome | biome: human gut; feature: human-associated habitat; material: faeces | place: Denmark | collected 2008/2010 ... | reverse complement strand
CGGCGTGCATCACAGCATCGCCGGCATGGGCCTCCTCGGCGGCAGAGCGAACGTTCTCCCCTACCTTGACCGGCGCCGAGAAGCGAACGTGCGAGCCCTCGTTGCCATCGCCGTCAAGCACGTCGACGATCTCGTATTTCACTACGGCGTCAGCACCCTCGGGCACCGGCGCGCCCGTCATGATGCGGACGGTCTCGCCCGTGCCGACCACGCCCTCAAAGACATGGCCCGCTGCCTCGTGTCCGATAACGTCGAGCGTCACCGGCGTCTCACCAGACGCCTGCGCCAAGTCCGCCGAGCGCACGGCATATCCGTCCATAGCGCTGTTGGCAAACGGCGAGATGTCGATATCGGCCACCGCGTCCTCGGCCAAGGGAAGACCGGCTGCCACACGGGAATCTCGACGAGATCGGTCGGAGCAACGTGCGACAGAACGATCGACTGCGCGTCCTCCAACGGAATGAGTTTCTCTGCCATATGCACCTCTTTAATGCCACGGCGCACAACAGGGGCGCCGATTCTTTATGCTTGCCTCAGTATAATCCCCCGACGCACGACCGCGACTCGGCCTGAACCCGCAAATACACCTGTCGGTTGCAGGCCGCGAAACAGAATGGAAACCAACCCACCGGCTCGTCGCGTTTACCGCGTTTTATAATGCTTGCGTTGCAACCTAAAAGAGGAACGTATGGCTTTTACCGACAAACCCGAAAGCGCAAACGAAGCGCAAGATCATTCCCAGTCGCTCGACGACGGCGGCTTTTTCTCCCTGAACGACGTTATCATGGCCGGCAGGCAACAGCTCACCCGCTCCGAGCATCTCTTGGCTGCCGACACGCGCCGCAACGTCCGCAACCTACTCGCGAGCGCTAAGTTGCTCGTACTCGTCGTCATCGTCTCTCTCGCCATGGGCGTTGCCGCTTGGGCGTTTTTGGCCTCGCTGAATATCGCGACCGATTATCGCGAGCACCATGCGTGGATCTACGCGCTGCTCCCCGTCGTGGGCGTGGCCACCGCGTGGGTGTACAAGAACCACGGCCTTGCCGCCAAGCGCGGCAACAACCTGGTCATCGATTCCGCCCTGGGCACACGCCTCATCCATATGCGCATGGCCGTCCTCACCTTCGTCTGCTCCACGCTCACGCACCTCACGGGCGGATCGGCCGGTCGCGAGGGAGCTGCGGTGCAGATTGGCGGCACCATTGCCAGCAACATCTCGAGCCTCGCCCACCTCAAAAAGCATGACCACCACGACCTCATGCTCGCCGGCATCTCGTCAGCCTTTGGCGCCGTATTCGGCTCGCCCCTTGCCGGAGCTTTCTTTGGCATGGAGATGTGCTTTATCGGCAAGATCGACTACACCGCGGGCATCTACTGCTTAGTCGCCTCGTTTACCGGCTACTTCACATCACTCGCCCTGGGTACCGAGTACGAAGCGAATGTCATCGCCAGCGTTCCCAACATGACACCACGGACGGTTGTCATCGTTGTTATCAGCGCCATTATCTTCGGTTTGACGGCACGCCTCTTTGCCTGGTCGGTTCGAACCGTCAAGAGCCTGTACGGTCGCTTTATCACCAACTACCTTGCTCGCGCACTCGTGGGCGCGCTCGTGGTGCTCGCGGCCTACGCGGTGCTCGACGCCTGGAAGTATGCCGGCCTTGCCACCTGTCTCTCGGGCGCCGGGTTCGCCGGTAACACGACCCTTGCCGACGCAGCCATCAAGCTCGTGGTGACGGCGCTCACCCTGGGTGCCGGCTTCCAAGGCGGCGAGGTCACGCCCCTGTTTGGCATCGGTGCGGCGCTCGGCGGCTGGATCGGTTGCCTCGTCGGAATCGACCCCAGCTTTCTGGCGGCGCTGGGCATGCTCGGCGTGTTCTGCGCCGGTCTCAACGTGCCCATCACCACCTGCATGATGGCCATCGACCTGTTCCACGGCACGGCAGCCGGGTTCTTTGTCATCGTGGCCTTTATCAGCTATCTCGTCGGCGGGCACCGCAGCGTGTACCCCGCTCAGCGCATCATCTCACCCAAGCGCCGTTCGCTTATTGTGGATGAGGGCGGTACGGTAGCGGATGCTATCGAGCGCCACAACGACCTGATAGAGTAGACGTTAGTATTCGCCGTGCAGCCACAATCAGGGGCAATTCGACCCGAGCGCGACCGCACCGTCACGTCATACGCCGGGAGTCGCCCCATGCACGCAACTGATTTTGGTCGCACGCTCATCATCGCCAACCCAGCCGCCCAGTCGGGTGCTGCGCGCGAAGTTGCCGAGCGCCTGCAGCGCTTTTTTGATATGACCGCGCGCGCATCCCAGTTTGACTTGGTGCTGACCGAACGCGCGGGGCACGCCAAGGAACTGGCCGCACAGGCTCAGGGCTACCGCACGGTTATCGCACTCGGCGGCGACGGCGTGATCCACGAGGTCGTCAATGGCTTGATGGCGCAAGAAGAGGCGGTTCGACCGGCGCTTGCCGTCCTGCCCGTAGGCTCCGGCAATGATTTTGCCCAAACACTCGGCATTGACGATTTCTCCGGCAAGGATTTTGGCGCGCTGCTCACCTGCGAGCTGCAGCGTCAGGACATGGGGCGCATTCGCTCGTGGAGCCCTGCGAGCGGCAGCGGCGAGGCTGCCGTTGAGTACTACGACCAGACGCTTTCGGTCGGCATCGATGCCGCCATCGGCCTGGGCACCACCGAGCTGCGCAAAAAGACCGGCTTGACAGGCGCTCCGCTCTACACTCTCTCGGGTCTGGAGCAGTTTGGTCTGCGCTACCGCAACTATCCCATGACGGTGAGCTTAGATGACGCGCCTGCCGAGCGCGTGCGGGCGATTATCATGGCCATCCAGCTGGGGCCCACCTATGGTTCGGGCTATCGTATCTGCCCCGATGCCGACCCCTGCGACGGCATACTCGACGTCTGCTACGCCTGCGGCCCTGTCCCTCGCGCGGTTGCCCTGCCTATGTTTCTTTCGGCCAAGGACGGCCACCATACCAAGTTGCCACCGGTTCGCATGCGTCGTTGCCGTCATGCCGAGCTCACGTTCGAGGAGCCCGACTACCCCATCCAGGCCGACGGCGAGCCCATCGTCGCCTCGCGCATCGAGGTCGACGTCCTGGCCGGCGCCCTCCACGTCTGGCACCCAACCCGCTACCCCCACCTAAGTTGCGGTGAAATAGGGACTGTTTATGCAGCTAAAGCCGCAAAACAGTCCCTATTTCACCGCAACTTATGAGGAGGCTATTCGTCGCTGCCCGGCTTGCGACGGTTGGCCTTTTTAATCGCGTTGAAGTGCTTGTCGTTGAGCCTGCGCTGGCGCGATCGCTGTGGCACTTTGGTCTTTACGCGTCGGCGCGGCGGACGGCCACGACGCTCAAGCTCTGCCCTCAGCTTACGCAGACAGCAGCTGCGATTCTGAAACTGACTGCGGCTCTCACGCGCCGTCACGACAATCCCCGAAGGGATATGCTTCATGCGCACCGCCGAGTCCGTCGTGTTCACGCCCTGTCCGCCCGGACCCGTCGCGCGAAACACCTGCACCTCGCAATCGCGTGCCAACTCCTCGACCGACATCTCGGCATAGCGCGCATACTCGCGCCATCCCATCTTGTTCTCATCCATATCAACACCTCCCCTCATACAAAAAATGTGACAAAGGGACAGTCCCTTTGTCACATCGCATACCAATCGCTTGTGCTGCGCGCCTAGGCGAACGTGATCTCGCCGTTCTCGCAGTCCATTTCGGCAATACGGGCCAGGCTCTCAACGCGAAAGCCGCGCTCACGGAGCTTATCGCCACCGCCCTGGAAGCCCTTCTCAACGGCGATGCCAATGCCGGCAACCTCGGCGCCCGCAGCCTCGCAGATCTTAATAAGGCCCTCAAGCGCGCAACCGTTGGCCAGGAAGTCGTCGATAATCAGGACCCTATCGCCCTCGGACAGGAAACGCTTACCCACGATAACCGGGTACTCCTTCTGCTTGGTAAAGGAATAGATGGTCGTGGCATACTGCTCGCCGTCAAGGTTGATGGACTGGGCCTTCTTGGCAAAGACCACCGGCACGCCGCCAAAATGCTGAGCTGCAATGCAGGCCATACCAATGCCCGAAGCCTCGATCGTCAGGATCTTGTTGATCTCGACACCCTCGAACAGACGGGCCCACTCGGCACCCATGTGGTCGAACAGCTCAACGTCGCACTGGTGGTTGAGGAAGGCATCAACCTTAAGGACGTTACCGGCCTTTACGATGCCGTCATGGCGAATACGATCCTCAAGCTCCTGCATGGCGCAACCCCTTCTCGCGGCAACGATACCGCGCGATTAATAAACGTTGTTCGATAGTCTACCACGGACCGATCCCCGCCCGCCCCACAAGCCACATCGCACCATAAAGCTGCAAGACCAGTAGATAAGCCCGATTCGTGGCAAGCCTGCCACCACAAGCTAATGGCGGGCGCGCATCCTCACCAAACGCACCATGGCGAGCGCAAAGCCCACAGCGGCCACAGCCATGAGCACGTAGAACACCGAGCGAAAGCCAAACAGGAACACATCCGGACGGCCTGCAACAAAACTGGTCACGGCCTCGCCCATCGCCACGCTCATCTGCCCATACAGGATATTCGACGCCACCGTAATGCCGAGTGCCATGCCGGCGTAGCGCGCCAAACTGCCCAAGCTGCCTGCAAAACCGAGCGCCTCGCGCGGGGCCGAACCCATATACAGCGAGTTGTTGGGGCTCTGGAAAATCGACGTGCCGCACGACATAAACGCGACACAGCACACGATCACAGGGATAGAAGAGTGCTCGTCGAGCGTGCTTACCGCAAAGAGACCGCACACATACACGCCCAGGCCGAACGCCGTGGGACCCTCGCAGCCAACACGGTCCGAAACCGTTCCCGAAAGCGGGCCGATAAAGGCATTCACCATCGGCAGTGCCAAAAAGAGCAGTCCGGAAATATCGGAGCTAAAGCCATGGGCGTCCTGAAAATAGAACGGCAGAATAAACTCGGATGCGCCAATGCCAACGAACACGATGAGCATGCAGGCCAGGTTGATAGTGAAGGCCGAATTTGCAAAGCAGCGATGAGCGGCCTCGATCATGGACATGGGACGCTCGCCGGCCTCCGGCTTAACATGCGGCAGTGTATAGAGCCCCACGATAAACGAGATGACGCCAATGGGCAGGTTGATGAGGAAGATGCTCTCCCAAGGAAAGCTTGCCACCAGCATACCGCCGAGCACGGGGCCACACATCATGCCGAGGGCCACGAAGGTCGCGAGAATACCCATAGCACGACCGCGCTCGCGCGCCGGAAACGACTCGGTGATGATACCCATGTTGTTGGCCATAGCCGCCGCGCAACCGACGCCCTGAACAATGCGTGCCAGAATAAGAACTTCGAGCGAACCCGAAAGACCGCAAAGCAACGAGCCGACCGTAAAGACGATGACGCCCAGCTGGAATACACCCACCTTGCCGCGCACATCGCCCAGACGGCCAAACGGCAACATAGCCACGCAAGTCGCAAGCAGATACACCGAGCTTACCAGCTGAATGCGATCGAGGCCCACGCCCAGCTCCTTTTGCATCACGGGCAGCGCCACGGTCACGACGGTCGAATCCAGACACACCATAAACGTCATGATGAGCACGGTAAACAGAATCGCCCACTTGTTCTTGCCATGGGTGTCGCCCTCTAGGGCAAGGTGCTCGCGGCGCAGCTGCTCTGCAGTTTTCTCCATATCCATCCTTTCGAGTGGCCCAACGCAAAAAACGGGGCCCCAATCGCCTGCAAACAGCCGCGATTGGGGTCCCGCCTACGGAATCGGAACAAAAGGTCGCCGAAGCTTTCTGCCAGCATCGGCGCCTCATGCGAACGCTAGCCTAGCACTGCTCAAGTGCCTGCTCAAGGTCGGCAATCAGATCGGCCGTATCCTCGAGGCCGCACGACAGGCGCACCATGTCGGCGGAGATACCACAGGCGATGAGCTCCTCATCGTTCATCTGACGGTGTGTGGCGTTTGCCGGATGCAAGCAGCAGGTGCGGGCGTCGGCCACATGCGTGGCGATCTGGGCGAGCTTGAGGCTCTTCATAAAGGTCTCGGCCGCCGCGCGACCACCGTTAAAGCCAAAGCTCACCACGCCGCAGGTACCGTTGGGCATGTACTTCTGAGCGATGTCATAGTACTTGTCGCCCCCCAAACCCGGATAGCTCACAAAGCGCACCTTGGGGTGGCTCTGCAGGAACTTGGCGACCGCCAGACCATTCTCACAATGGCGCGGCATGCGCACATGCAGGCTCTCGAGCGAGCTGTTCAGGAAGAATGCCGCCTGCGGGTTCTGCATGGGGCCGAGGTCGCGCATAAGCTGCGCAGTGGCCTTGGTAATAAAGGCGCCCTCGCGACCGAACTTCTCGGCATAGGTCACGCCGTGGTAGCTCTCGTCAGGCGTGGTGAGACCCGGGAACTTGTCCGCATGGGCCATCCAGTCAAACTGGCCGTGATCGACGATCACGCCACCCAGGTAAGCCGCATGGCCATCCATGTACTTAGTGGTGGAGTGCGTAACGATGTCAGCGCCCCACTCAAAGGGACGGCACATCACGGGCGTCGGGAAGGTGTTGTCGACCATCAGCGGTACGCCGTGGTCATGCGCGGCCTTGGCAAAGCGCTCAATATCGAGCACGGCAAGGGCGGGATTGGCGATGGTCTCGCCAAAGACGAGCTTGGTGTTGGGCTGGAAGGCTGCCTCGAGCTCCCCATCGGTGCAGTCGGGGGCAACGAACGTGCAGGTCAAGCCCATACGACCCATGGTATGGGCAAGCAGGTTGTACGTACCGCCGTAGATGGCAGAGCTTGCGACCACGTGATCGCCGGCGCCGGCAACGTTAAAGATCGCAAGGAAGTTCGCAGCCATGCCCGAGCTCGTGAGCATCGCTGCGGTGCCGCCCTCCATCTCGCAGATCTTGGCGGCAACCAAATCGCACGTGGGGTTCTGCAGACGGCTGTAGAAATAGCCCGACTCCTCCAGGTCAAACAGCTTGCCCATGTGCTCGGACGTGTCGTACTTCCACGTGGTGGACTGGTAGATGGGCACCTGGCGCGGCTCCGCATCTCCCGGGTGATACCCGCCCTGAACACACGTCGTACCGATGGTCTGCTCGCTCATATCCAACTCCCTTACTTGGGTTTTGTTTTTATTCGGTTCACGATACCGCTACCCTGCACCCCTCTCAACCCATCCCCAAGGTAGGTTATTGGACAAATTGATTAGGGGTATTTATCTCAAGCCTTGGGCATTTGCTCGATAGATAAAAATGAGGCATCCATGAAGCTCTCGATGATTACACGCACCGTCACGGGTACCATAGGCGGGTACACCATGACCAAGGAGACAACGATGAAGCAAATCGATACGGCCCAGCTCGACATCACCGCCTGTCAGGCTCAGGCTGCCGAATACCACGCCCGTGGCTTTAACTGCGCCCAGGCCGTCGCCTGCACGCTCGCGCCCGCCGTCGGGCTCGACCCCCGGGTCGCCTTTACCCTCACCGAGGGCTTTGGCGCCGGCATGGGCGGCATGACCGAAACCTGCGGCGCCATCTCGGGCGCCGTGGCCATCATGGGCTTCGTGACGAGCGGCGGCATGGAAAACCCCAAGACCAAGGGCCAGACCTACAAGCTGTCGCGCGAAATCGCCAAGCGTTTTGGCGAGAAGAACACGACGACCGTCTGTGGCACGCTCAAGGGCGTCGGATCGGATAAGGGTCCGCTCCGCAGCTGCCCCGGCTGCATCGACGATGCCGTCGAGATCGCCTGCGATATGCTAAAGCAGCTCGCCGAGTAAACGACAGCGACAGAAAAAACGACGGCCGGCGCGCTTGGGATCCATCCAAAAGCACGCCGGCCGTCGCCGTTAGAACTCGGCAAATGCGGAAGCACCGACCTCGATCTCCTCGCGCCCCGCCATAAGCTCGCGCATCTTGGCGCAAAATGGCTCCTGCTCCCCCGCCTTAAACACCAAGTGAAGTGTCACGGCATCCGCGTAATCGGTATCCAAGACCTTGGCACCCGAATCCTGAGCCAAGCGAAGCACCTGCTCATACTGCGGATAGGCCACATGCACGTCAACCGGCACAACACTTGTCATCTCGACGATCTGCCCAGCCTCCTGAGCCGCGGCCACCGCCGCCTGCGTCGCCGCGGTATAGGCGCGCACCAAGCCACCAGGACCCAACAGCGTGCCGCCGAAATAGCGCGTCACCACGCAGCAAACATTTTTGAGCCCCGCGCCGCGCAGCACCTCGAGTGTCGGCATACCGCTCGTTCGGCTCGGCTCACCATCATCGCTCTGGCGCTCGCGTCCATCGACCAAAATCCACGCGGGCACATTATGCCGAGCGTCGTAATGACGCTTGCGAACCATCTCGATAAAGGCATTCGCCTCATCCTCGGACTCAATATGGATCAGCTGGGCAATAAACCGGCTCTTGCGGTCCACAAACTCGCCCGAAGCCTCAATATTCGATTGCAGAGTAAAATAGCTGTCCAACAAAGCCCCTCAACAACAAGCAAAGCAACAAACAGCCTCAATAATACGGCAAAGGCCGTACCGATAATCCCGGTAAATAGAACGGCAACGCCAATGACCAGGCAAAAACAGCGAGATGCCAAGAACAGAACCGCCGATGATTCCGTCAACGAAAGCGAGAACCCGTCAGCGCGAGCAAGGTACCTTGAAAGACGAGGGCATTGACCTTATGGTCATGCCCGAAGGCTTGAAAGGCAGATTGCCGCGCTGACGGGTTCGCAGCGTCAACAAAGTGCCGAGTGGGCTTGTAAGCCGGGTTCTGTCGTGAACGGTCATTTATCTTGTCTGCACGTTACCGTGCAGCTCCACGCACGCTACCCGAACGCGGACCGGGCCGGCCCATAGCGTTCCTATTCGCGCTTGCTCCGGATGGGGCTTGCCAAGCCGCCGTGTTGCCACGACGCTGGTGGTCTCTTACACCACCGTTTCAGCTTTTCCCTTTACGCCTTGCGGCGCAGGTGGGAGTCTTCTTTTCTGCGGCGCTTTCCGTCGGATCACTCCGCCCGGCCGTTAGCCGGCATCCCGCCCTCTGGAGCCCGGACTTTCCTCACGCGTGCCGTAAGCAGCACATCGCGCGACCGTCTGGCCCACTCAGCAGTGAAAGAGTGTAGCACACCACCGCCGCAGGCATTGGCACAACACAAGCGTTCGACACGATAAACCAAGAACCACGCCATGCAGTACAATAGGGTCGTCGATGGGCAACGTCGTCAGTCGAGACGCGACCGCGCTCCGCACCCCTCCGTCTACTCGGTGCGTTCCCGCCTCCTCCCCGAGGCGGGATGTCGGCATTTTTCATGCACCGACAACCCAATAGCCTGTGGACAGCCCGGACAGCATTGCGCCCGGGCAGCATCGCGTACCTCAGCAACAAATGCAAAAAGGGACCCGTCCATTGCGGACGGATCCCTTAAAACAAGTGATCGTCAAACCGATTTACTCGGCGTCAGTCTCCTCGTCCTTCTTCTCGGAAGGCAGCGGGGTAACCTCGATCTCGACGCCCAGAGTCTCAGCAGCAGACTTCATGGACAGAGAGATACGACGACGGTCGAGGTCGATCTCCATGACCTTGACCTGAACCTTGTCGCCCACGTGGGTGACCTGAGAAGGCTGATCGACGTGCTTGTTGGCCATCTCGGAGATGTGCACCAGGCCCTCGATGCCCTCGCCCAGGTCGACGAAAGCGCCGAACGGGACAAGCTTGGTCACAGTGCCCTCGACGATAGCGCCGACGGGGTACTTTTTGACCAGTGCGCGCCACGGATCCTCGGTAGTCTGCTTGAGACCCAGGGAGATGCGCTCGCGGTTGAGGTCGACGTCGAGAACCTCGACCTCGACCTCCTGGCCGACCTTGACAACCTCGGAAGGATGGTTGACGTGGTTCCAGGAGAGCTCGGAGATGTGGATGAGGCCGTCGATACCGCCGAGGTCGACGAAGGCGCCGAAGTCGACGATGGAGGAAACGGTGCCCTGGAGACGCATGCCAGACTTGAGCTTGGACAGGATCTCGGAGCGCTCGGCCTTACGGGACTCCTCGAGCACGACGCGACGGGAGAGGACGACGTTGTTGCGGTTGCGGTCCATCTCGATGACGCGGGCCTCGATGCGGGTGCCCATGTAGGAGGTGAGGTCCTTGACGCGACGGAGGTCGACGAGGGAAGCGGGCAGGAAGCCACGCAGACCGATGTCGAGGATCAGGCCGCCCTTGACAACCTCGATAACCTCGCCCTCGACGTTCTCGCCGGAGTTGAACTTCTCCTCGATGCGGTTCCAAGCACGCTCGTACTCGGCACGCTTCTTGGACAGGACCAGACGACCGTCCTTGTCCTCCTTCTGGAGAACCAGAGCCTCGATGGGATCACCGAGTGCAACGATGTCTGCAGGGTTAGCGTCCTTGCGGATGGACAGCTCGCGGACCGGGATAACGCCCTCGGACTTGAATCCGATGTCAACGAGCACCTCGTCATGCTCGATCTTAACGACAGTGCCGTTAACGAGATCGCCCTCATCAAAGTCGGTAATCGTACCGTCGATGAGGTTGTTCATCTCCTCCTCGTTGACATCGTCAAGAGAGAAAATGGACGAGTTCTGAATCTCACTCAAAGGTGGACCCCTTTCGAACTACGGGGCCCCGATTGCTAGGACCTACAGAAGGGTGCGACAAGCACACAACGTTTAGGAACACTCGGGAGCCGACAGATACTAATGTGACGCTTATGCAATCACGTTCGTATAGGTTACGGGGAAATGGGTTCGATTTCAAGCGTGAACTGCGTTTTTTTACTCGTGTGGAGACTTTTTCGTAATCTTATGGACAGCGGTCTCCACAACTTGACGATAAGCAGTTTGCCCATACGCCTTTGAGGTAAAGTATCCGGAGCCAACGATTCTGGAACAATTTATCGAGAAAGGTGCCCGCGTGCTCAAAGCAGTCGTTTTCGATATGGACGAAACGCTTCTTAGCATCAACCTCAACGCATTCATCCTTCGGTATTTTAAAGATGTCTCGTCGATGCTCGCAGACATCGGGCGACGCAGCCGCGGTGGCACAATGGCACGCCTCGGCACCATCTTGGTCGACCTCAACGCCAACCGCCGAAGCGGCACGGATAATCGCACCAATCTTGAGTTTTACCAAGAAGAGGTTGAGCGCCGGTGCGGCATTTGCCTCTCGGACCCACTTATCTACGAGGCGTTTACCTACTACGACCGCGAAGTTCTACCGCACAAGAACGACGATGTCATCAACGCCCACGCCATGCCCGGCGCACACGCCGCGCTTCAGGCCGTACAGGATGCAGGACTGCGTTGTGCGCTCTTCACCAACCCCAGCTTTCCGCAGGGGGCCATCGAGTGCCGTATGGGTTGGGGCGATCTGGCCGACGCCCCCTTTGAGCTCGTCACGCACATGGGAAACACCACCCGCTGCAAGCCCGATGCCACCTACTATCTAGAGCAGCTTCAGGTGATGGGGCTCGAGCCGCACGAGGTCCTCATGGTGGGCAACGATCCCAAGCGCGACTTCCCCAGCCCCGCCTGCGGCATTCAGACTGCCTATGTGGGCCAAGGCA
>ERZ779843.4021-NODE-4021-length-11691-cov-24.736507_pt1 | contig 11691 bp, 13 predicted proteins | sample MGYA00511560_ERZ779843 | MGnify/ENA primary metagenome ERZ779843 (study PRJEB29588, sample SAMEA2158062) | human gut metagenome | biome: human gut; feature: human-associated habitat; material: faeces | place: Denmark | collected 2008/2010 ... | reverse complement strand
CCGCTCGATGCGTTCAACGCGCTGCTGTCGTTTGCTTACAGTCTGCTCGCGCACGACTGCGCCTCGGCGCTTGAAAGCGTAGGGCTGGACGCCTACGTCGGATATCTCCACCGCGACCGGCCAGGGCGGGAGTCGCTGGCGCTCGATTTGATGGAGGAGCTGCGCCCGTGCTTTGCCGACCGCTTTGTGCTCACGCTCATCAACAACCGTGTGCTCAAAGCGATCGATTTTGACTTCCGCGAGAGCGGCGCGGTGCTGCTGACGGACACAGGGCGCAGGACGTTCCTGCAGAAGTGGCAGGAGCGAAAAAAGGAGACCATCACGCATCCGTTTCTCGAGGAAAAGATACCGTGGGGTCTGGTACCGTATGTACAAAGCCTGCTGCTCGCGCGGTACCTGCGCGGCGACTTGGACGACTATCCGCCGTTTTTATGGAAGTGAGGCGCCTATGCTGGTTCTGATCACCTACGATGTGAACACGAGCGACGCCGCCGGACGCGGGCGGCTGCGCAGAATCGCAAAGGAATGTGTCAATTACGGTCAGCGCGTGCAGAATTCGGTGTTCGAATGCCTGCTGGACACGGCGCAGTGCCGGAAGCTGCAAAATGAACTCTGTAAGATCATTGACCCAGAAAAGGACAGCCTTCGATTTTACTACTTGGGTAAGAAGTACGAGAATAAAATCGAACACTTCGGCTGCAAGCAGACGTATCTGCCCGAGGAACCGATGATCTTATAGTGCGAAGCACAAGTGCGCAGAGATCACTTGGGCGGTTCGCACCCAAAATCCGCATGATTTTCCTGCATCAAAAAGGAGCAGAATGCCCTGACAGGCGGCATTCTGTGCAAAAGCATCTGAAATTTGTCTGTTATCGCAAAAATGTGCATAGTGATTTGTACACTTTTGCTGTCGCGCCCCGCAAGGGGCGCGTGGGTTGAAATCTGCAACTGGCTCAGGAAATCGCCGGCCGCCACGGTCGCGCCCCGCAAGGGGCGCGTGGGTTGAAATCTCGTCGGCATGGGCGACACCCTGAAGAAGGTCGTCGCGCCCCGCAAGGGGCGCGTGGGTTGAAATCAGCGTGGGATCCCGGCTACCACGGGCCCGACAGTCGCGCCCCGCAAGGGGCGCGTGGGTTGAAATTTCGTGCTGCGTGACACCTTCGACTACGACATCAGTGTCGCGCCCCGCAAGGGGCGCGTGGGTTGAAATCCACGGTGATCGCGTCGGTGTCATAGGTCAGAGTCGTCGCGCCCCGCAAGGGGCGCGTGGGTTGAAATAGCCACAACAGCGTCCCGATGGAGACCTGCGGCGTCGCGCCCCGCAAGGGGCGCGTGGGTTGAAATAGCACGTCGGCCGTCGTCCGCACGCGGTAGCTCGGTCGCGCCCCGCAAGGGGCGCGTGGGTTGAAATAGCTATTTCCCGGAGCTCAAACCATCACCGAAAGGTCGCGCCCCGCAAGGGGCGCGTGGGTTGAAATACCATGAAGGAGGTGAGCACCATCAGCAAAAGAGTCGCGCCCCGCAAGGGGCGCGTGGGTTGAAATTGGATCCTGTGCTCGAGCATCCAGAAGCAGAAGGTCGCGCCCCGCAAGGGGCGCGTGGGTTGAAATTGGAGCGCAAGGTCGGGAACGGCACATGGGCGCAGGTCGCGCCCCGCAAGGGGCGCGTGGGTTGAAATTTTTTGCAAAGGAGGCAAACCCATGAAAAACCAGGTCGCGCCCCGCAAGGGGCGCGTGGGTTGAAATCCGACATAGAACCGATGGACGCCGAAGAAGCCGAGGGTCGCGCCCCGCAAGGGGCGCGTGGGTTGAAATAACATTTTCCCGCGTTTTTCCACAAAAAAAGCCGCAGTCGCGCCCCGCAAGGGGCGCGTGGGTTGAAATGGCTTGTAACGGTCATTATAAGCGGGATACTTAGTCGCGCCCCGCAAGGGGCGCGTGGGTTGAAATTTCTTCCAGCGCGACCACACGATAGTCTTTTGTAGTCGCGCCCCGCAAGGGGCGCGTGGGTTGAAATCGCATTCACACTTGCATTTGCACACATAGTAACCGTCGCGCCCCGCAAGGGGCGCGTGGGTTGAAATTGATGGTACTCCCATGATGACTATGCCGGTCGCCCCCGTCGCGCCCCGCAAGGGGCGCGTGGGTTGAAATCATCCCGTTCTGCCGTGCCCATAACATCACGGCAGTCGCGCCCCGCAAGGGGCGCGTGGGTTGAAATTAGCATTGCTTTGGTCCCTGCCGGGCAGAACGTCGTCGCGCCCCGCAAGGGGCGCGTGGGTTGAAATATCTGTAATTTCATCTGCAATTCATCTGCAAAAACGTCGCGCCCCGCAAGGGGCGCGTGGGTTGAAATACCGATCCTGCCGGTCTTTTCCGCCCATACCGTGTGTCGCGCCCCGCAAGGGGCGCGTGGGTTGAAATTGGTTGTTCGCGTCAATGATGTCGCGCGTGGCGTTCTGTCGCGCCCCGCAAGGGGCGCGTGGGTTGAAATAGATTCTGATTCTCGGTCTGGAGGTCGGACAGCTGTCGCGCCCCGCAAGGGGCGCGTGGGTTGAAATTCTGAGTCTTCCCGCATTGCCGTTGAGGAATTCTGGTCGCGCCCCGCAAGGGGCGCGTGGGTTGAAATACTATTCCTATTATTGGATAGATTCGATGGCGAATGCGTCGCGCCCCGCAAGGGGCGCGTGGGTTGAAATTTATACTACCCATCCTCAGGTGTGGGGCTGTCGTCGCGCCCCGCAAGGGGCGCGTGGGTTGAAATATGCAGCCGTTAGACATCAGATTCTTGGTGTTCTCGTCGCGCCCCGCAAGGGGCGCGTGGGTTGAAATGCCGCCCATGAAGAGACGGGCTTGGTGCCGCGCTGGTCGCGCCCCGCAAGGGGCGCGTGGGTTGAAACGCTCCCGGATTCTCATTGCCGTATCCCTCCATAAAAAGGAAGTCTCTGCCAACCGGCAGAGACTTCCTTTCATTTTTCTATTTTACTGATCAAAGCTTGGGTTTACGTAGTAGACGTTTTTCTCGTCCAGGCGGTCCTTGGCGAGGCGCAGGCCTTCACCGAAGCGCTGGAAGTGCACGATCTCGCGCGCACGCAGGAATTTGATGACATCACTCACGTCCGGATCGTCGGAAAGGCGCAGAATGTTGTCATACGTCACGCGCGCCTTCTGTTCCGCAGCCAGGTCCTCTGTGAGGTCCGCGATGGTGTCGCCCGTGACCTGCATGGTGCTCGCCGACCACGGGTAACCAGAGGCGAACTGCGGGAAAACGCCCGTCGTGTGGTCGACAAAGTACGGCTCGAACCCAGCCTCCTTGATCTGCTCCTCGGTCAAATTGCGCGTAAGCTGGTGAACGATCGTGCCGACCATCTCGAGATGTCCCAGCTCCTCTGTGCCGACCGTGGAAGCCCAAGGGCCACAAGTACGAAAAAACCTTGCGCCGCAAGGGTTACAGGCCGAAAAAGAGAGGGAAAACGCGAATGTGCAAAATGCCGGTTGGCTCCATTCCTTTGACGCGGACTACCACTATCGCGGCTCCGACCTTCACTACCATGTGAACGTGTCCGCCGCGCTTTCGGAGGGAGGGGCGGTATGGTGAAGGAGTTTATTTCACAGCTCCCGCCGGACAAGCTGTCGCCCTTTGCAAAGCACCCCTATCGGGTGCGGGAGGATGCCGCCATGGACGAGCTGGTGGAGAGCGTCCGCACCTATGGTATTCTGTCACCCTTACTGGCGCGGCCAAAAGGGGAGGGCTACGAGCTGGTCAGCGGGCATCGGCGGCGTCTGGCGGCGCAGAAATTGGGCCTGCCCACCGTGCCGGTGCTGGTGAGGGAGATGACCGACGATGAAGCGGTGATTTTGATGGTGGACAGCAATCTTCAGCGGGAAAACCTGCTGCCCAGCGAAAAGGCGTTTGCGTACAAGATGAAGCTGGAGGCCATGAAACGGCAAGCGGGGAGGCCAAAGAAAAATCAGTCGCAAGTTGCGACAAAATATGATACCGCATCGGTAATCGGCCATGAGTCTGGCGAAAGCCGTGATACTGTATTTCGCTACATTCGCCTGACCAACCTTGTTCCACCGCTGCTTCAGATGGTGGACGATGGCCGCATCGCCTTTTCTCCCGCCGTGGAGCTGTCCTATCTCACCCGCGACGAGCAGGCGGAGCTGTGGGACTTGATCGGGCGGGAGGACGCCACACCATCGCTGTCACAGGCACTCCGCATGAAGCAGCTCTCCCGCGAGGCAAAACTGACGCCGGAGGTACTGTACGCCATTCTCACCGAGGAAAAGCCCAATCAGAAAGAGCAAATCCGCATCAAAACCGAGTCGCTGCGGAAGTATTTCCCGCGCAATTATTCTGCGCAGCAGATGGAGCGGGAGATCATCAAGCTGCTGGAGGCCCGTTACCGCGCGAAGGACAGGGGAGAGCGATGATTTTCGTATACTGGCACTATACAAATTTCTTCCGTACAATAGCGGCAGAAAGGAGCGAGGATTATGGAGCAGAATTTACCGCCATTGCCGCCGGTCATTTTTGAGAACGGTCTTTACTATGAGCTGCGGGGCGAGCAGTATTATCCCTGCCTTTTGCCGCCGGAGTCGGACACCACAGAGGACAAGCTGCTGAAAATCATCATACGCCAGATGGCGGAAGCACAGGGCATCAACGAGGACTTGAAGGCGCGGGATCAAATGGCGTGGGTAGGTGCGATGAACAACATCAAAAGCGCCGCGCTTGAGATCCTGCTAGAGTCCAAATAACGCCCCAAGAAGGAAACAAAAGCAAAAAATCAACGCAAGCGGAGACAGGTCAAATGCCTGCCTCCGCTATTTTTATGCCCCAACGGGCAAGGAGGAACAATATGGATTATTTCTGCGAGCATGAATCAGAGCAATTTACATTTTACCGTGTTCCAAAGGTGCTGTTTACGGAGGAACCATTCAAAAACATGAATTGTGAAGCAAAATTACTTTACGGATTATTGTTGGACAAAATGGGACTTTCTCGCAAAAGCGGGTGGTTCGATAAGCAAGGGCGCGCCTTTGTTTACTATGGCATCAACCGTATTATGGAGGACTTGGGCTGCGCCCACAACAAGGCGGAGAAGCTGCTATCCGAACTGGAGCAAGCTGGCCTGTTGCGCCGGAAACGGCAGGGGTTGGGGAAGCCGTCTGCACTGTACCCTCTGAAATTCGAAAACCGAATTTCTTGACTTTCGATTTTCGAATTTCAAAAACGCTGAAAATCAGCGTTCAGGTGCGCTGATTTTCAGCGTCTAATAAGACTGAGTAGAGCGATACTGAGATAAATATATACCAAGCCGAAAAAAGAATAATAGGGAGGATCATCAGATGAAGAACAAAGAGAACTTACGGGAAAAGCAGGTAAATCTCCGCTTGACGCAGGCAGAATATGAGCGGCTCACCCGCACCGCGCAGGACCACGGCATCGGGCGGGCGGCGTATCTCCGCATGGTGCTGCGGGGCGCGTGGCTGCGGGAGGACGGCAGAAAATCAGAATAGCTTTTTCCGCTGGAATTTGATGCAGGCCGTCACACGGTCACGGATATAAGGAACATCCCGCTCGGCGTAAAACTCCAGCGGCTCTGAAAGGGCCGCCATGATCTCTTTTTCGGCAAAGTCGCAGCGAAGCTGCGGCCCGTATAGATTTTGGGCCGCATGGACCTGTCGGACAAAGCCCGTTTTCATGGGCTGAGCCTTGAGCTGACGCACCAATGCGGCCGGTTCGATTTCCATGGGATAGTCCCGTGTGTTGGACAGCAGGCCCGCACCAAAGTCGAAGATGGGGCAGTAGTCAAAGCCATCACCGCAGCGCAGCACAGCGATGTTGTTCAGATGCCGGTCCTCGTTGCCGAACAGCATATCCACCTCGAACAGCAGCGTCAGATAGGTGCCGAAGCGGTCAAGTCCCGTCAGCCGCTCAACCTGCTCCACCAACCACGCAAGGCGGCTTTGAAGATTGGGCAGGCGGTTTACCGCGGTCTGCCAGTCCGGGCCAACGCCTTTTCGCAGCAGCTCCGCAAGGGTCAGGATGGCCTCGCCCTGACGTAGAAAATTGGCACTGGAACAGCCGTTTCGGATGTGTCCGTGGACTTGCATCCGCTCCATGCGGTAGGTCACATAGCGAAAGCCCAGCGCATCTGTATTGGTTTGTGCCAGCAGCGCAGAGGTTACGGTTTCTGCCAGCCCTTCATAGCCGAACAGATCCAGCTTGTACCAGCGGCCATCTGCCAGCCATTTTTCCTGATTGCCCTTAGACGAGGTTTCCGCGATGCGGCTTCCCGTTGTCAGTCTGATCGACATATTCAGCCCTCCACAATTTTAATCCAGCACGAATCCTCTGCCATGCGCCCTTCGGTCTTGCGGATGATCGCCAGCGGGTCATAGCAGTCCAGTCCCAAGTCAGACAGGTAATATTTCAAACCGTCCCGCTCCTGCGGCACACAGCGGTCTTTCAAGAAGATTTGCAGATCGTCCCATGTGGGCTTGCGGTTCACGCCGAAAGCGGTGGAAAGGGGAGAACTGACCTCGTTTTCGATGGCAAGTTGATGAGTGGTTTGGTCAGCGCAGATCTTCGTACAGAGCTTGTTCCCATCGTAGTAGTACAGGATCAGGAGGGCGTGAGCGCTGCTTCGGGCATTGGCCAGAAAGGCATCGTAATCAGACACGGCAGGGCGGCGGATGGTGATGCTTTCCCCATCGAATTGCAGCGTTACGGTGCGGCTGTCCTCAGAGATACCCAGGGCCTTCATCCAAACAGATGGCAGAGCCACGCGGTAGCCATTGGCATCCGGACCGGCGTTTCCACCCGCCTTGTTGATAAGAATATTTGCAGTTCGTTCCTCGTGTAGCACGGTCATTCACCTCAAAAGTTTCTCGCAATTATTATACCTATTGGACACCAATAAATCAAGAAGTTAATTTTACAACAGCATTGTCACGAAAATGAAACCGCTATACGGAAGCTGCTTTCGCAAGCATAGCATTTGGCCGTCCAAATGCGCTTGTTAGGGGAAGCAATTCCCCTATAACCCCTTATGAATTGAAAGGAAAAACGATCATGAGAAAACGACCAATCAAAATATCGCTCCGTTTGAATGAGCAGGAGCATGAACATTTGAAACAGCAGGCTATGCTCTCTGGCTTCCCAATGGAAGTATTCCTCCGTGCGCTGATCTCTGGCATGAACCTCCGATCCCGACCACTCGCTGAATACGCCGAAATCCGGCGTCAACTCGCCGGCATTGGAAATAACATCAATCAAATCGCTCATGTCGTCAACGTCCGTGGCTTCGCCACGAAGGAAGACATTGCCGCAGTCACGACAGCACAGCGGGTGATCTGGCAGATCGCAAAGCGGCTTTGAGATAGCTTATTCCAAGATATATGCCGTCTGAACAAGGCCAACGACAAAAAGCAGAGCGCGCAGCCTCCTTTCTCAAGGCTGCGCGCCCGTTTTTGTTATATCGATCAATTCCCGCTTCTGGGACGCAAGCATCGAAATATTGCTTGTGGAGATGGTATTTTGTGGTATAATTATTTTGTGAAATTATAAGTATAGGCGGAGGAGAGCGACCTATGACAATCAGTAAGAAGCTGGAAACGATCTATCATAATGGACAACCGGACGGTATCCGCTCAATTCGCCGGAATCTCTCAACGATGACCACCTATGTAATTCCCCGCCCACTCCTATCAGAGGCAAAAAGTATTTCCGGAATTACACGTCCGGGTATTTACTATTTGATCAACGAGAGTGATGACAACAGAATTGCGCAAATCTATATTGGACAGACGCGGAATGGCATCAATCGTTTAGACGATCACAACCGTTCAAAAGATTTCTGGAACAAAGCAATTATGTTTCTTGCTGAGAGTAAGACATTTACGCTGGATATGATCAGCGGCCTTGAAAAATTTGCAATTATGAAGGCGCAGGAGTCCAAACGATATAAGGTTGAAAACAGCGTTGTTCCGAAGTATGAGATCGATGAATATGACCTTGTAGCAGTGGAAGAAATTTACGATGAAATCCAGTTTATCATGGCCACACAAGGCTATAAGATGGATGATGCGAAAAGGACGATCAATGAGGAACGCATTCTTCATACCTCGCGGAACGGTACTGCTGCCCGCGGCATGTATGACGGTGAGAAATTTGAAGTGCTGAACGGTTCCGAGATCAACATGGATAAGCCGGCGCATTTGCAGAGCTATAATAGGCTTAGAGATGAGCTGCTGTCCAAGCAATCTATTATCAAGGCTGGAGAAAAGTACATCTTGAATGTTACATTAGATTTCAACACACCGAGCGGTGCCAGCGATTTTGTCCTTGGCGGATCGACAAACGGTTGGATAGAATGGAAAGACAGGGACGGGAAAACCTTGGACGAGCTGTTTAGAAAGCAATTATAAATGATGGGGAGGCCCACAATGGCACTTGAAAATAAACTTGGTATCACCAATTCCGCCGAGCTTGCCCGCGAGGAGGAGCGGATCAGCAAAAAGAAGGCTGTAGAACTGTTTGAAAGCGGCGCTCTGGACAAGCTGGTCCCCGGCAGATTCGCGTCGCTGCAAGCCATTCATAAGGCGCTTTTCGAGGATATTTATGACTTTGCAGGCGAACTGCGCACGGTAAATCTGGCAAAGGGCAATTTCCGCTTTGCCCCTTTGATGTATCTGGAGGCGGCGCTTGGAAACATCGACAAGATGCCCCAGTCAACCTTTGACGAGATCATCGAGAAGTATGTGGAGATGAATATCGCCCACCCGTTCCGAGAGGGCAACGGCCGCAGCACCCGCCTGTGGCTTGACCAGATGCTGAAAGCCGGCATCGGGCAGGTGGTGGATTGGAGCCGTGTCGATAAGGAGGACTACCTGCTGGCCATGGAGCGCAGCCCCATCAAGGACGTGGAGATCAAGGTGCTGCTGAAGGCGGCTTTGACCAACGAGATCAATAGCCGCGAGGTCTATATGAAAGGCATCGACCACAGCTACTACTATGAGGGGTATACCACATTCAAGGCGGAGGAATTGTAAAATAAAAAAGAGAGGGAGAAAAATGGCTAAAATTCAATCTGTCGAGCCGAATGTTGCGGATCTTGCAAACGGTTGGCTGAAATCGTATAAACTTGATTATAAACTGGAACAGGAATCGCTAAATACAGAAATAGACCAGGCGCTTAATGACTACTATTCCAAAAATGGTGGTGTAGGCGGGAATCGTCCCGACGCAAAACTCCTTTTGCAGGACAAGAATTTGGGCAATTATCCGATTTTGATTGAGTATAAGGGCTATAAAGATAAGCTTGTTAAGCTTGATGTGGATGGCAAGGTTGCAAACAAAACCTCAAAAAATCAACCCGATTTCAAGAATATCAATTCGTATGCCGTGAATGGTGCCGTTCATTATGCAAATGCACTTCTGCATTATACGAGCTATACCGATATTATTGCCATCGGAATGACCGGCTACAAAAACGATGCCGGAAAACTGGAATATGAAATCGGCGTATATTATGTTTCCAAGAGCAATTTCGGTATCGGGCAGAAGGTCGATGAGTACACCGATTTTTCTTTCCTAAAAAAGAGTAATTTTGACGGCTTTATTGAAAAAGTAAAGCGCCTCCAGCTCTCACAGGAAGACATCGAAAAGCTCAGAGAACATCGTGAGCAGGAAATTAACGCCAGTCTTGTTAAACTGAATAATGACATTTATAACAACGAAAAAGGGCTAAGTGAACGCGACCGTGTTTACCTTGTGGCAGCTTCCATTATTGCAACGCTCGGCGTACCTGGGAAGGTTGCCGCACTTGAGAAATCAGAACTGAAATCCTCAACCGAAGAAGGCAACCGTGATGGCGATATTATCCTTCGGAAAATCAAAGCGTTTCTGAGCGAAAAGAACCTGCCGCAGGAAAAACGTGATCTGATTGTTCGTACCTTACAGAACACGCTGACAACCGATAATATCAATAAGGTTGAAAACGGAGAAAGCCAGCTAAAACGAGTCTTTACAAAAATCATTGACGATCTCGGCATCTACTACAAAATCGGTTTAAGTACTGATTTTACCGGGAAGCTATTCAATGAAATGTATAGCTGGCTCGGCTTCTCACAGGACAAACTCAACGATGTTGTTCTGACCCCCTCTTATGTAGCCACCCTTTTGGCGCGTCTTGCAAGAGTAAATAAGGACTCCTATGTGTGGGACTTTGCGACTGGCTCAGCAGGCCTTCTTGTCGCCGCTATGAACGAAATGCTGATAGATGCCAAAGAGCAGATCAAGTCTCCCGATGAATTTGCTTTGAAATCTGCTCAAATCAAGGCGAATCAGCTTCTTGGTCTTGAAATTCTTTCGGAAGTTTATATGCTTGCTATCCTCAATATGATCCTGATGGGTGACGGCAGTTCTAATATTTTGAACAAAGACTCTCTGAAAGAGTTTAACGGCAACTATGGCTTTGGTAAAACGGATGAAAAATTCCCGGCTGATGCGTTTGTTCTGAATCCACCGTATTCCGCGCCGGGCAATGGAATGGTTTTCGTTGAAAAAGCCCTCTCAATGATGAGCAAAGGCTACGCCGCAATCATCATCCAAAATTCCGCAGGCAGCGGCAAATCAACGGAATATAACAAGAGAATTTTGAAACACAGCACTCTGCTTGCAAGCGTCAAAATGCCAATAGACCTTTTCATTGGAAAGTCAAGTGTCCAGACGAATGTATATGTTTTCCGAGTCGGTGAAGCGCACCAGAAAGACGACACTGTAAAGTTCATCGACTTTTCCGTTGACGGGTATACGCGAACAAATCGCAAAAAGGCAAGCTGTAACCTGCGGGATACCGACCACGCAAAAGAGCGTTATCAGGAACTGGTGGATTTGGTGCGTTTCGGTAAATCAAAGCTGAACATCTTTACCGAAAAGGAATACTACGAAGGCAAAATTGATCCCAACAACGGCGCAGACTGGAATCAGACAGCTCCAATCGACACAAAACCGACACTGGATGATTTCAAGAAAACTGTAAGCGATTATCTGGCTTGGGAAGTGTCCAATCTTCTGAAAAATCAAGGCATGGAGGACGACCGCCTGGGAAAATGAATGCCTCACTTAACGAAAAGCTGGGGACTGTTAAGTGGGGCGAATTTAAACTCATAGATGTGTTTACTGTTAAAAACACATCCAACATTCTGGCATATAACATTATTGAGGGCAGCGGAACAGTTCCATATTTATGCGCCAGTTCAGAAAACAACGCTGTCAGTACATACATTGACTACGATAAAAAATATCTTGAAAAGGGTAATTGTATCTTTATCGGCGGGAAAACATTTGTTGTAACTTATCAGGAGGAAGATTTTTATTCCAACGATAGTCACAATTTGGCGTTATATTTGAAAGAAGGAACAAAGTCTAAAAACGTTTTTCTGTATACAGCTTCCTGTATTTATAAGAGCCTTTGCTCCAAGTATTCTTGGGGTAACAGTATAAGTAGAGCAAAAATTCAAGATGATGTCGTCACATTTCCTATCACAGATAACGGGGTCATCGACTTTGATTTTATGGAGTCCTTTATAGCGGAGCTGGAAGCGGAGCGTGTAGCGGAGCTGTCCGCTTACTTAACAGTAAGCGGACTGGATAATTACGAATTATCCAGTGATGAAG
>ERZ779843.4017-NODE-4017-length-11699-cov-2.655874_pt1 | contig 11699 bp, 8 predicted proteins | sample MGYA00511560_ERZ779843 | MGnify/ENA primary metagenome ERZ779843 (study PRJEB29588, sample SAMEA2158062) | human gut metagenome | biome: human gut; feature: human-associated habitat; material: faeces | place: Denmark | collected 2008/2010 ... | reverse complement strand
AGATAAATTCCAGTTTGTAGAACTTATTCCAACTCTCCTTTTTTTCTCATATGCTCAGGTTCATCACGCAAGTTGGCAAGATAATCGTCAATGGTCTGACTTGCCTTCTCCAGATCAGCATACTCTTTTTTGAGATAGCGGTATTCTTCATAGAGTTTTTTCCGCTCTTCATACAATGACTGTCGCTGACGATCAAGCACAGTTTCTGACGGAAATCTGCCGTCCGGATATAACAATTTTAATCGACTTCCAACGCTTCTGTACTTTTCCAGTACAGAAGTGTTATTTTTTGTATACTCTTTCTGTCTGCGTCCTGACAAAGATTTGTACTTCTCATGGTACGGTTTTACACGCTGAAACTGCCGCACAAGTTCAATCTGTTCAGACAGATCATTTATCTTCTCATCAAGGTTTTCAATGCTCTGGGTAATCATTCCACGCCGTGCCATAATGGTCATTGTGGTTGGTTTCAGTTCTTTTGTGCTGTGAACATTGTAGCTTTCAAGCAGATTTATCATCTGGGCTACGTTTTTCATATTCTGAATATCTGCCCAGTACTGCAAGCCCCTATTATCAAACTTATCACGGTCAAGAATCATCTTTCTGTGCGATGAAAACTGTCCGATTCTACGCTGAATATTCTCAGGAAGATAGTAATATCCCAGTGTTTTCGCTCGGACAAAGCGTCGTTGTCCCTGCATACGAAATTTAAGAGAAATCGTGTTTTCTGGTTTATAAACTGCTTCTATTCCGTTTAATCTGCACTTTTCAAGAAAGTCCTCAAATGCATCAGACCGCTGAATGATACAGTCTAGTTCATAGCGAAGTTTTTCTTTCCATGATAAACCTTGCTGCTGTTTTGTCCGTTCATAGTGCGAAATTCCCTTACCGATTTCTTCATATGTAACAACAGACAATCCCATTTCTTTGCATACCTCATCAGAAATCTGACGGATTTTCTTCCACGCAGGATTATGTTTGGTATCCATGAGTGTACCAAACGTTCTGTAATTCTCCATATTGGTTTTGCAGAAAATAATGTGATTATGGATATGGTCTTTGTCCGTATGCGTTGCGAGAACATACTTGTATTTTCCCTGAAAGAGTTCGTCACAAAGCATCAGTCCAGCCTGATGTACCTGTTCCGCTGTTGCTTCATTCGGTGCAAAACTCTGTATGATATGATAACTCAGAACACTTCCTGTATTTCTTCCCATGCTTCTCAGCTTGCTGAACTCGTCAGAAATCTCAGCTACATTTCCCCAGCAGCCGTATCGTGTAACATATGCTGCTTTCTCAGGATTTATAATATACTGGATGGATTTAGCTTCTGTAACTCGGATTGGATGGATTGAAGTTGTTGCCATATCTCAGTCACTCCCTCCTGCAACTCATAAAGTTCCTGTTTGTAAATACGGCTTGTAGCGTTCACTCTGTGTGCAATCTGATTGACGTTGTTCGCCACACGCATAACCGTCTGCCGTATTTTTTTCAGTTCCTCATGGTCGTATTCCAGATAGATTCCATTTACAACTTGCTGACGAAGATAGGCACTAACAGAGTTCATTCTCGACAATGCAAAGCGTTTTTCAAGTACTTCCGCTTCTGATTCTGTCAGTCTGATGACATATCGCTTGTCTACTTTTTCTGTTTTCATTTTGTTGTGGTTCTCCTTATCGTTGTTTATCTTTACACACCGTCAGGTGGTTTTTCAGAGGGTCTTAGGGATTCTTCCCTAACAAGCGGATGATTGGCAGGCGGTCATTTTCTGACCGTTCGTGCCACATCATCGTTGCTTGCTACTCCAGATCAGCTGTGTTAGTCCACTCTTTCTCCCGTGAATTTTGTCCTCTCATATATAACGTAATATTTTGCCGAAAATGCAACCAAATTTGAGAGACAAGCTGTATTGTTCGTTGAATATTTACATTTTCAGTGCGTTTTCACATTCATCAACAAGTTTTTTTGATAAGAAAAATGCTATAATACCCACAACATAAATTTATGACAAATTACGAATACCGGTATTCATGATTCAGAAAGGAGTTCTGAACATGGACTTTACAGACAAATTGGACATACTCTACGCCCGCCGTTCCAGTGAGGACGGCAAAGATGGTGAGAGTATTGAAAATCAGATCGCATTGCTGAAACAGTATGCGGCAGATAAAGGATACTACAATATCAAAGTGATAACCGATGACGGCTACACGGGCACAAATTTTAACAGACCCGGCTTCCAAGAAGCACTTGCTCTCATTCAGCACAGACGTGTCGGACGTTTCATTGTAAAGGATCTGTCCCGTCTTGGCAGAAATACAGTGGAAGTTGGTCAGTATATCGGCGTGGTTTTCCCACGGTTCGGTGTAGAATTCATTTCTGTACATGACGGACCGGAATCCGGTGATCCTGACAGCCTGATCACCCAATTCAAAAACATCATGAACGAATACTATGCAAAGGATATTTCAGATAAGCAAAAGCTTTCCTTACAGGCGAGAAGCAACAGCGGCAGACATATTGCTTCTACACCGACATACGGTTACAAACTTGATCCCAATGACCGTTATCACTGGATCATTGATGAACCTGCCGCAGAAGTGGTAAGACTTGTTTTCAAATACTATAATGAAGTATGCAAGTATCAGAGATTGCACGCAGGCTGGAAAATGCAAAATATCCTGCACCGTCCTATTATCGTCATCGTGTTGTAAAAGGTTCCAGAACAGAAAAGAATCCCTATCACTGGACAGGCAGCAGTGTAACGGCTATTTTGAAACGCCAGGAATACGTTGGTGATACAGTGAATTTCAAAACGTATCATACAAGTTTTAAAGATAAACAAGTACATTATCGTGATGAAGAAAGCTTTACTATTATTCCTGATACACAGGAAGCTATCATTTCCCGTGAAGAATATGAAAAGGCAAAGAAACGCCGCAAATCCACTAGACGTGTGATTCAAACCAGAGAGAAACACCTGCTGGACGATATGATGTACTGTGAAGATTGCGGCAAGAAGATGTATCTGAATTTCCGCAAATACGCAGGTGGAAACTGCTATGTGTATATCTGCGACAGTTATCGCAAAAAGAAAGGCTGCACTGCCCATTACATACAGGAAACGGAAGTAATTACATCTGTTCTGTATGATGTACGTAGAATTTTCGATATGTACAGGTTAGATAAAAACGAGTGCAGACGTACTCTGGTCAGGTGGATCTGCCAGCGGAATGAAAGGGAAATTCGAGATATCAATGCACGCATCAAAACCATTACCGACAGACTTCAAACGATCAATCAAACGGAACAGGCTCTCTTTGAACAGAAACTACAAGATGAAATTTCTCAGGAAACTTTTACAAATATAACGGTCAGCATGAATGCGGAATCAGAATCACTTAAAAACGAGTACGGCAAGCTTTTGATCCTACTTGACAAATTTGGCGATCAGAAAAAGAACGTTCCCCGATTTCTGACCAAAGCAGAGGCATTTGCTGATAAGGAGATTACCAAAGATGACAGATACATTTTAGAGCAACTGGTGGAAAAAGTAACGATTCAGGAAATCGAAACAACTGATATTTACAACAAGCCTGCAACAAAAGTCAAAGTGTTGATATCGGACAGATCTGAATGGCTGCACATCAGTAACAAGTGCGACGATACGGCGACGATGCGTTAAAACTTCGGCGACAATGTTCCCATAACTATTGAAAAAAGTCCTCCTGTGCGCTATTCTTAATAGTAAGTAATGCACAGGAGGACTTTGATTTATGTATGATAAAATCACAGCATTGTACTGCCGTTATTCGCACGATGACGGGCAGAAAGAAGAAAATGCAAGTATCACACATCAAAAAGCTTTGCTGAAAGAATATGCGGAAAATAACGGCTATTCCAATCTTCGCTATTATACCGATGACGGTTATACAGGTACAGATTTTAACAGACCGAATTTTCAGAGAATGATGGAGGACGTAGAAAACGGTATTGTCCAAACAATCCTTGTAAAGGATATGAGCCGGTTCGGACGAAACTATATTCTTGTCGGTCAGTATGTGGAACTTGTCCTGCCACAGCATCATGTCAGAGTGATCGGTGTAACCGACAACTATGATTCCTATGATACGGAAAACGACTTGTTTGCTTTTGAAAGCATCTTCGCTGAAATGTATGCTGCCGATATTTCAAAAAAAGTTACCTATGCAAAGCATACGCTCGGTATGAGCGGAATCAAGCTGAAATCACGTCCGCTTTACGGTTATAGGTTGGTCGATGGGGATTACACGCAATGGGAAATTGATACAGAATCCGCCGAAATTGTGCGAATGATCTTTGATATGTTTCTCAATCAGGATATGTCTGTCAATTCTATTGCAAAGTATCTGCGTACCAATAAAATTTCTACGCCCAGTGCATATATGGGATACAAATACACAAAGGTCAACCGTCCTTATGACTGGTCTTTTCCAATCGTCAGCCGAATTCTAAAATTTCAGGAATACTGTGGTGATACGGTAAATTTCAAAACCAGGCAGATTTCCTACAAAGTAAAAAAACGATTGCCAATCCCCAAAGAAGATTGGGTGATCTTTCAGAATCAGCACCCTGCCATTATCAGTCGTGAAGATTTTGAGAAAGCGCAGGAAAAGCTGAAAAACATATCCGAAAATGCGTTTTCGCAGCCCAAAGCAACAAGGAATGATACTCTTTTCAGGCAGAAACTTTTTTGTGATATGTGCGGTAAAAAAATGTATTGCAGCAGTACGAAAGGAAAGCTATATTTTCAGTGTCAGGCATATCAGAAGTATGACAGCTGTACCTCTAATCATATCACAGAAAATGATTTGAAAAGAGTTGTCCTGGATTATCTGTATCGGCTATATTTTGCTGTCAAATCCGATAGAAATGCTGTCATTTCAAAACTTGGATTGGATACAATCACGGAGATTGAAGATCAAATTAGAGCTGCTGAAAACCGAGCAGATGAAATCAGTCATCTTTTGAAAGAGATTTATGAGAAAAAATTCCAAAACATCATTACGGATTCAGAATTCAAGAGCCGATCAGAAGCGTTAAGCCGTGAAAAGAACGATTTACTTCATTTTCTTGCAGATTTGACAGCGAAAAAATCTATACGAAGCAAAGAAAAAGGATCAGTGATAAAAATTCTTGATAAAATTTCAAGTTATTCAGAATCTGATTTTGACGTGCTGACACAAGAAATGGTTAATGCACTGATTGAGAAAATTGTAATTGGAAAACCAATGGGACAGCGTGAAAAGAATTATGGCAAACGAATGATTGACATTTATATATATGGACTTGGCAATCTTTCAGCATTGATCGATGTCAGATTTAAGCCATATTCAGTGCGTATCAAGGAAATCGCTCCGCATTTATTATTGGAAAGGCGATGCGATACTACAAATGTCATCGAAGCATTGGCAACTAAGCGTGGAAGTCTGGAAAATGCTCTTGCGGAAGAAGGAACAAATTTTCAGACTGTCATCATGGAAGTTCGTAAGAAAATTTTGATTGAAGCCATCAAAAACAGACTTACAATCAAAGAAATCTATCCTTTGTTGGGTTATCCTGAACCGTCTAATGTTTATTGGTTTTCTAAGCGGTTCTTGGGGATGCGTTTTAATGACTTTTATGATATGGTTAAAAATGAAACATGATAATTGCTGCACTTGAAAATGTTTATATTTTGTAACCTCTTGAAGTAGTGTATAACAGAAGAATCCTGTTACAGCGCTTTGTATATGAAACTTTCATAAAAAGAGCTAATAATCTGTGAGATATTTCATAGATTATCAGCTCTATCTTTTTGATATATTAGTTTGCAGTTGTTTTTTACTAATAAGTGACTATCAGCTGCCCATATAAAACAATATTCTATTCCAACATATCTATATATTCTTCTAAACAAATTCCTTGAGAGTAAATTTCTAAAGCAGCTTCTTTTCCAACGTATCTGTAATGCCAAGGTTCATTTATAACACCTGTTATATCTGTTTTATTTGAAGGATAACGTTTTATAAATCCATATGTATGAGCATTTTCTGCAAGCCAGTTATACACATCATCACTTGAACTTTTTGTAGTATCTGCGTTTATGTCAACTGCAATGCCAAGCTGATGTTCACTTGTTCCGGGAATTGCCACCCATTGCTCCGCAAGTCTTTTTGCTTCGGATTTTGATTTTCCATCATTTTCATATGCTTCTATTTTTTCATCCAACAGTTGTTGCTGTTCTTCCTGTGTTCTATATCCCTCTCTGACAAACAAGCCATATCCTTGCTCCCTTGCAGCATCAAACATTTCCTGTAACTCTGGATAAATTCTGGAATCAACCTTTTTTCCATTTGACAGTTCTGTAAGCTGAACCTTATAATCATCAGGAATATAATTATCACGATTTACAAGAATCAGATTCCAACCATTAGCTTCACTTGCTATATGATGTGTTGTGTTATCATAAAAAGATGTTGTAAAAGATGGATTAAGAATTTTTCCTGCTATCACACATAACATTATTATAAATAATAAGAGAAACAGTATTTTCCCTTTGTATTTTCTTCCTCTTGCAGATTGTTTCACTTATTTTATCTCCTCCTTTTGGTACACCTTGTACAGTAAGACGAAAAATCAATCATATTATCACATCAATTACTCTTCTCTTAATCTCTCAACAATGCTCTTTTTTGCAACATGTTGATAAGCGACTACCGGAACTGATACACAGATCATTGCAATCACAGCAATCAGGAAAATCATCAGTACATAAGGATAGTGAAAAACGGCATAATCCGCAATTTTTTGTGCCACCTTAGAAGAAAGATATGTGATCAGATTTCCGACTGTCAGTATGAAAAATGTGATGATACCTGTATAATACAGCCCCTCATATACCAGCATTTTATAAATTTGTTGTTTCGTCATACCGATGCTTTCCATCATTGCAAGTTCGTTTCTTCTTGCATACAAACCAACAAACATGACGTTGATAAAGTTGACGATACCAATCAGCATCAAAACAATGCTGATTCCTGCGGTTAAAATACGCATGGACAGGATCGACGATTGAAATTCTTCCAGCATCTCTGATTTTATCTCAACATATGCTTTTGATGGGATACAGATATTGTTTTGTGTCAGACTTTTTATAAGATCTCTTACAGATGGTTCATTTTCTTTGTCACAATCTACAACTATTTCCTTTACCCAGGTCCTATCGGAAAGTTCTTCTATCACATTTTTGCTGACATAAACACGCTGCGGCACGCCCACAGTTTCCCAGTTAGATCCATCTGGGAAGAAATAATCATTTATACTTAAAGAAGCCCCGATTCCAATTGTTTTTGTTTTCCCTGTTTCTGTATTTTTTAATGTTATGGTTTTTCCTATCATTTCTTTGCGGTATGTATCATTGATAAAGTCGCCGATGAAACAAATTTCCCCGTTACGAAATTTTTCAATATCGATCGGCTTTTCTGCCTGCTCGTTATATCGCTCTATAAATTCTTCATCCAGTCCGGTCACAGGCACGGAAAAGAGATTTTCTTTTTCGATGACATCTGCCAGGTTGTCTGCGGTGGAGGCTTCATCCGGATAAGAGTCATTGCCTTCCTGAAAGAACGGCATAAATGTTTCCCGGTCATACACAACATCAATATTGCCTTGGATCCCACTGAATACCGTCACATCCTCAATTTTTTCTATATCTTTCAAAAGTTTATTGGATGCTTCTGCTTTATTTTCATCAGTCTTTTTAAAATCATCGTTATCTGTAACGTTGATACTCAATGTTAAATCATCCGGAAAATAGCTGTTTGCATAGTTGCTCAAATCCATGCTTTTCAAAAAAGACTGTGTGGCAAGAAGTGCAATGATTCCGATCAAAAGAGAAAGAATTACAACAAAAGACTGTTTTTTCTCCCTGAAAATATTTCTGTAAGCCATTTTATGAAGTTTTCCGCCATCATCAGAATGATAAGACTTTGTTCTTTCACCTTTTATTCCTGTATAGTTCAATGCCTCCACAGGTGTAATATTTCCTGCAAATTTCGCCGGCTTTCGGCAACTGATGAGAATGGTAAGAACGGCAAATATAATCGTTCCGATGAAGATCAGGGGATTGAATGAAATGGTTGACGGCATCGCTGTATAAATAGCGGACGAAAACGTTTTTACAACAAATGGCATTCCGGCAAACGATACTGCAACCCCCAAAAGAATACCAATCGGTATTCCATAAACCGATATTCTCAAAGCCTGCGTTCTGACTATTTTTCTGATTTGCCTGGAAGTCGTTCCGATTGTTTTCAGCATTCCATAAAATCGGATATTGTGGTTTACAGAGATGTACATAATATTGTAGATCAGCAAGTAACCGCTGACTACGATGACAAGGCTGAGAAATAACACAATTGCCGCTACAAAAATCGTGGTATCATTGGATTCACTTGCGGTTATCGTCTGATTCGTATTCAATTCAATTTGATCGATTTCATCAAGAAGTTTGCTTTCCATAAAATGTCTGGAAGATATATATAGTTCGCCGTTCGATTCGATCGTTTTCCCAAGCTTTTCTGAATAATCTTTAGATATATATGAATCATAATTATTTGTTCTGAAACCATAATTCTGGAACCAACCGGAAAGAGAAAAAATTGTTTTATCATCATTTATTATAAGAGATATTTTATCACCGACTTTTGGATCTTTTATTCCAAGTTCATTAAGTCCATTTTTTGACATCATTATTTCATCAGTTTGTTCCGGATAATTGCCATAGAAATGTACAAAAGTAGGCTTTACCATATCTTCGTAAGCTGTTTCATCTAAAACAACACATTTGCTATATGAATACCTACCATTCATCAACCTTCCGCTCTCTTTTTCCTCTCCTACACTATTCACATAGGAAAGATCTTGTAGCTGTCGTTTTATTGTATCTGTTCCTTCTTCAATAAATGTTGAAATTGTTTTTCCATCTTGATATTGATTTTTCAACTTATCCGCTTGAAATTTTCCATGTATTAAAGAAATGATAACTAATGATACTACTACAACGCTCACTACGATACATTGTAAAATAATATTTCTTTCCCTGTTTTTTTTCTTATAAGCTCTTATCAGAGTATTTGGAGATTTTCTTACTCTACCATTATTCATTAGTAACCTCTCCTTTATTGCATATCTTTATAACTTATAAAATCACTCAAGATTCCAATATTTATCTAGTGGTTGAGTATCGCTTTCCAAAAAGTCTATAATTTCTTTATCATCAAAATAAAAGTTTATCACTTTATGATTTTCAAACTCTACCAACGTAGGTACTCCCCCCAGCACAAATTTCTTTTCGGATAACTCCTCTTTTTTTATATTTGGATGGGTAGAAATAGCATACACTTTACCAGCTTCTTTTCCCTCATGTAGTGCTGCATAATTCTCATTTGCCCAAATGATTTTATAGTGGATTGGAGGATATTTTTCTTTTATCAAATTCTCATCTAATCCATCGTAAAATACAATTTTTCCGGTACTGTCTTTTTCTCCAATTTCGACATCGTATTTCTTTTCATGGGAATCCCAATCATAATTCCTAGTTCCTTTACATGCTTCTGCATCAATCTCATAAACCGCATTCTCTTTTTTAAATTGTTTTATATCATCCTCTATATTATCGCAATATGGACACTCTTTTCTATTGAAATATACATAAAAATGTCCTTCCTTTTCAAACAAGTCTTCTATAGAAGTAGAATATGCTATAGTTTCTTCTTTTACTTTTGGAAATAAAATGATTGTAGCTCCCACGCATATTATGAAAAATATACTGCACGCTATAGAAATTATAATATTTTTCTTTTTCATCTATTTCTCCTCCTCACCATATAATTGACGATACAATTCGCATTGTTCCTTTAATTGTTCGTCTGTCCCACGTGCTACTATATTACCTTTTTGAAGTACATAAATACAATCACTATCTGCAATGACATTTATTCTATGTGAAATTAAAATAAGTGTTATATCCCGAATTCCCTTAATATAATTCAAGATTTCCCTTTCACTTATAGAATCCATATTACTGGTAGCCTCATCTAAAATTAAAATTTTAGGATGACGTAATATGGCTCTAGTTAGTGACAATTTCTGTCTTTGCCCCTTCGAAAGGTTCTTTCCGCGCTCTTCAAGGACACTATCATACTCTCTTTCCATTTTACTTACAAATTGATGCACACCCATCTTACGTGAAATCTCAATCATTTCCTCATCTGATATCTCTTCATTACCCATTTTTAAATTTTCTCTAACACTTGCAGTAAACAGAAAATCTTCTTGTGATACATATACAACTGCTTTTCGAATTTCTTGAACCTCGAAATTTTGAAGTTCTGCACCATCAACATATATATGTCCTTTATCTGGAGAATAAAATTCCATAAACAATTTTGCTAAAGATGTTTTCCCAGATCCTGTTTCCCCAATAATAGCTACATTATCGCCTTTTCTTATTTTAATATTAATATTGTTCAGTATATTTTTCCCAGAAACAAAATGAAAATCAACATCTTTCAGTTCTATTTCTTTATCAAATTCAAATGGCTCTATACCTTCCTTTGTTTTCTCTACTTTAATACGTAACACACTTTCTAGACGTTCCATAGCAACATGGGCAGAATGGTATAATGGCTGTAAATTTACAATATCTTTAACCGGCGTTAATAAATATCCAATTAGAATATTATACGTAACTAATTCCCCTATAGATAAATTATTACCAATGATTTCAAGTGCTCCAATGCACAGTACAATAATCTCCCCCATACCACCTATTAAAACTTTTATAGCTGACTGTAAGTTTTCTGTACTTCCTAAGTTAAGAATCGTATCTTGCCATCTTTCTATTTTCTTTTTCCCATTATTGAAAATTGTCTTATTATACGTATACGCTTTAACCGTCAAAATCCCCTCAATAGAATCAATCAAATGTGAAGTCACACGTGCCTCTCTAGACATTTCCTCCGAATTTAAGACGCTATAATATTTCCTAAATCCCACCATAACCAGAGTATATAAAAAGCACATCACAACTACCACAGCAAAGATTTTAATATTCAATACACACAAAATGATACTTACCACAATTATAAACAACGCATCAATTGGTAAAACCAATATGCTGCTTACCAGTGCTTCTTGAACTCTAATAACATCCTGAAATCGTGAAATAAACTCACCATTTTTACGTTTTTCAATAGACATCACCTGCAAGTCCAATAAATGTTTATAATATTTCAGACTAAGTTCTAAGTTAAAAAATTTTGAAATATCCAATGATAACTTTGCTCTTCCCCAGTCTACAATAGTCTTAATCAATAGCATTAAAATAACCATTAGTGTCATAAATATTAGACTATAAATCAATCTATTGGGAATAACTGTGTCTATCAACGTCCCAAAATAGAAAGATGAAACAATTGATATTGCCATTGATATTGCTGAAAATAATATAATATATATAGTTCTTTTCCATTCCTTCTTTACTAATTCTATAAATTTATTCTCTGCAATCCGCATGCCTTCCTTTTTTTTATAAAATTCTTCTGTTGTCTGAAATAAGATAATAACTCCAGTCCAAAAATATGGCGAATCTTCTCCATATTCCGAATTAAAAAATT
>ERZ779843.4014-NODE-4014-length-11701-cov-9.503778_pt1 | contig 11701 bp, 13 predicted proteins | sample MGYA00511560_ERZ779843 | MGnify/ENA primary metagenome ERZ779843 (study PRJEB29588, sample SAMEA2158062) | human gut metagenome | biome: human gut; feature: human-associated habitat; material: faeces | place: Denmark | collected 2008/2010 ... | reverse complement strand
CCTTGGAGGCAAGGCTGATCTGCTCGGACAGGTCGCAGGCCGGGATCAGCTTTTCGGCGGCGGTGACGTTGTAGTTTTCCACAAACACCACCTGCAGCCACTTGGACACCTCCGGGTCTGCGGCAATGACCTTGGAGAGGGTCAGCAGCGCATGGATGATGTCTTTTGCAATGGTGTAGGCGGGAGCGGCTTTGGCGCCGAAGATGCTCACCAGCGGCACAGCGGGCAGGTGTCCTGCCTTGATCTCGTAGTACTGGTGGATGAGGTACAACAGGTTGAGCTGCTGGCGCTTATACTCATGCAGGCGCTTGGACTGGATATCGAACACTGCATCGGTGTTCACAGTCACCTTCTGGGTGTGCAGCAGCCAGTCTGCCAGCGCTTCCTTGTTGGCCTTTTTCACGGCGGTCAGCTCGCTGAGCACCGTCTCGTCATCGACAAAGGCCAGCAGCTTTTCCAGCTCGGCGGCGTCCTTGCGGAAGCCGGAGCCGATGTGCTTTTCCAGCGTGGCAGTCAGGCGCGGGTCGCACTCCAGCAGCCAGCGGCGGAAGGTGATGCCGTTGGTCTTGTTGTTGAACTTTTCCGGATACAGCTCGTAGAAGCCGTGCAGCTCGGAGTTTTTCAAAATCTCGGTATGCAGCGCCGCCACGCCGTTGGTGGAGTGGGTGAAGTGGATGTCCATGTGTGCCATGTGCACCCGGTCGTCCTTGTCAATGATGGCAAGGCTCTCGTCCTCGGTGCGGGTGCGTGCCAGCGCATCCAGCTTTTCGATGATGGGCATCAGCTGCGGCACCACGGCATCCAGATAGGAGCGGGGCCACTTTTCCAGCGCCTCGGCCAGAATGGTGTGGTTGGTGTAGGCGCAGGTCTTGGTGACGATCTCCACGGCCTCTTCAAATTCAATGCCGCGCTCGCCCAGCAGACGGATCAGCTCCGGGATGACCATGCTGGGGTGGGTGTCGTTGATCTGGATAGCGGCGTAGTCCGCCAGATCATGGAAGTTGCAGCCCCGGGCGGCGCACTCGGCCAGAATGAGCTGTGCACCGGCAGAAACCATCAGGTACTGCTGGTACACCCGCAGACGGCGGCCAGCCTCGTCGGAATCGTCCGGGTAGAGGAAGAGGGTCAGGTTCTTGTCGATAGCGGTCTTGTCGAAGGCAATGCCGTCATGGACGATGCTCTCGTCAATAGTGTCCAGATCGAACAGGTTCAGGGTGTTGGTGCGTCCCTCGTAGCCGGTAACGGCTAGCTTGTACAGCCGGGCGGTGTACTCCTTGCCCGCCAGCTCCACCGGGTAGGTGGTGTCGGTCTTTTCCGCCCAGCTGTGGGCAGTCAGCCACGGGTCGGGCTTTTCGTTCTGCACGCCGTCCTCAAAGGACTGACGGAACAGACCAAAATGGTACCGCAGACCTACGCCGTCGCCGGGCAGGTTCAGCGTTGCGAGAGAGTCGAGGAAGCAGGCAGCCAGGCGCCCCAAGCCGCCGTTGCCCAGAGAGGGCTCCGGCTCTACCTCTTCAATATCGGAAAGGCGCTTTCCGGCAGCAGCCAGCGCAGACCGGGCTTCATCGTACAGCCCCAGATTGATGAGGTTGTTGGACAGCAGCTTGCCAATAAGGAATTCGGCGCTGATATAGTACAGCTTGCGCCCGGTGACTGGCTGCACGCGGTCGGCGCTCTTCTGCCGCACAAGTTCCAGCAGTGCAAGATACAGTTCCTGATCGGTGCAGTCTGCCAGCAGCTTGCCGGTGATACTCTGTAACGTCTCGGTAAAGCTCATAAAAGCATCCTCCTTTGTTAGGGTGTATCTGAAAAGTCGAAAATTCCGTCTATTTCTTTGTTTTCAGATACACCTTACGGAAAACAGGTTTGACATCTGTACTTCAAGATATACCACATAGAACGATCAAAATCTTGCCTAAAAAGTGCAAACTATGGTACAATCCTATCATCAGGGGGTGGAACAATGCAAAATCAGGCTTCTTTGCAGGAGACAAAACAGCACGGAGCCGTGCGCTTTCCGTTCAACCTGTACCCCTGCACCATTCCGGGAGATTTCCAGCAGGTGGCATTGCACTGGCACGAGAGCATGGAACTGGTCTTTGTTAAGCAGGGCATGGGGCTGGTACAGGTGGGCGTGGTGACCTACCCGGCCTACCGGGGGGATATCTTTCTTTTTGCCCCGGGCACGCTCCACGCGCTGCGGCAGGCAGAGGGACAGCGCATGGAATACGAAAATATCATCTTTGAACCGGAGCTGCTGGGCGGTGCGGAGGACCTTTGCGCCGAGAAATATCTGCTGCCGCTGCAAAGCGGGCGGCTTTCGCTGCCGGTGCGGCTGACCCCAAACGATTTGTGCTATCTGCAAGCCGCCGCCTGCCTGCGGGAGCTGGAAGATGCCAACCGCGCCAAGCGCCCCGGCTACGAGCTGCTGGTAAAAGGGGCGCTGCTGCGCTTTCTTGCCCTGCTCATTGCGCAGGGCAGGCAGTGTCTCTCCACCGAAACTGCCGACACCCAGCGGCTGAAAACCGTACTGCAATGGCTTTCGGCGCATTATGCTGAGCCGCTCCGGGTAGCCGATGCCGCCGGGGTCTGCTCCTTCAGCGCCAGCCATTTTATGCGCTGGTTCCGGCAGATGACCGGGCAGAGCTTTATTGCCTTTCTGAACGAGTACCGGCTGAACACCGCCGCCGAGGCGCTGCGAACCACCGATGAGACCGTGCTGACCATTGCCTCCCGGTGCGGGTTTGAAAACCTTTCCTATTTTAACCGGGCGTTCAAGGCGCATTTCGGCATGACCCCTCGGGACTACCGGAAAAAATAAGCAAAGCGCTTGACAGCTGCGGCTGTATGGCGTATTATTTGGGCAGAAGAGCCGCTTTCGGGCGGCTTTTCCCGGAGCGAAAAGTTAGCCAAATCTAACTATTATTTTATAAGATATTCCTGAAAGAAGGTATAAAAATGATCCAGACGACCGTAGAAGTAGGCGGCATGGCGTGTTCCATGTGCGAAGCCCATATCAATGACACCGTGCGCAATGCATTTCCTGTGGATAAAGTCTCGTCCTCCCACGCCAAGGGCAAGACCGTGATCCTTTCCAAGGAGCCGCTGGACGAAAACGCGCTCCGCGCAGCCATTGAAGCCACCGGATACCATGTGGGCACCATCCACAGCGCACCGTATGAAAAGAAGGGGCTGTTCTCCTTTTTCAAAAAGTGATATGTCCCCCGCCGCTGCTAGCTGACTGCAGAGGTACTGCTGTACATCATTCTGCCGCAGGCCCACCGCAACATCATCCCTGAGCTGCATCGTCCGCTCCATGCAGGCGCGGCAGAAGAAGGTCGTGGTCTTTGCCCCGGCAAAAGCTGCGTAAAACTGATATCAGCCAACCATTCTTCTTTTCACCTCTTTTTTGTTTTTCACCCACAGAGAAACACCCCCGGCAGCCGCAATGGCTGCCGGGGGTGTTTCTGTATCTTTAGATTTGCACTCGGCTTTAGTGGACAAAGCCCACGAACACCGGGCAGAGCACGGCGGTCAGCACACCGGCTACGGCAATGGAAAGGCCGCTCATGGCACCTTCCACATCACCCATCTGCAGCGCCTTGCTGGTGCCCACGGCATGGGCTGCCGTGCCGATGCCCACGCCCTTGGCGATGGGGTCGGTGATGTGGAACAGCTTGCACACGGTCTCGGCCAGCAGTGCACCCACGATGCCGGTGACGATGACGATGGCACCGGTCAGGGCGGCAATGCCGCCCAGCTCAGCTGCCACGTCCATGCTGATGGCGGTGGTCACGGACTTCGGCAGCAGAGTAGCGTACTGCTCCTGGGTCAGGTCCATTGCCAGCGCCAGCGCAAAGGCGCTGCCCAGACTGACCAGTGTGCCCACCGAGATGCCCGCGATGATGGCGGGCGCGTTCTTTTTGAGCAGATCCAGCTTTTCATACAGCGGGATGGCCAGCGCCACCGTAGCGGGCAGCAGCAGATAGCTTACCGGCGCAGCGCTGGTTTTGTAGTCCCCATAGGGGATATTGCACACCGACAGAAAAACAATGACGAAAATACTGCCCAGCAGCAGCGGGTTAAAGATGGCCTTGCCGGTCACCCGGTTGATGAGCACACCCAGCCCAAAGGCTGCCAGCGTAAGCAGCACGCCCCACGCCACCGAGCCGGTCAGAAAATCGTTCAGCAGCTCAGTCATGGTCGGCCTCCTCTTTTTTATTGCGGGCGGTCAGCGCCTGCGTGGTGCGGCCTGCCGCCGCCATCACCAGCACCGTCACCGGCAGAATGGCGATCAGGATGGGCAGCAGCAGCTGTCCCATCTCTGCCCACAGCTCCATGATGCCCGCAGCGGCGGGCACGAACAGCAGCGGAAAAATACCGGTCAGGTAGGTGCCGGTCTCCTTGACCTGCTCCAGCTTTACGATGCCGGTGGTCAGGGCTGCCAGCAGCAGCACCAGACCGTACACACTGGCAGGCACCGGCAGCGGCAGCACCGCGTGCAGCACCTCGCCCAGAAAACAGAACGCAAGAATGCGCCCGAACTGAAAAATATACTTCGTGTCAGAACTCCCCTTTCTGGTCTTATGGTCTTATAACGAACAGACAACGGGCTTTTGCCCGGAATTTTCTGTCTCACACAAAGTAAAAGTATACCGCGGACTGCCCGCTCCATCAACCGTGAATCTTGCCAAGAAGTTCTGCACCTTTTGCGCAGAACTGTGCAAAAAAGGCGCACCGGTGCAGTTCCGGTGCGCAAGGTTCAGATCACATAATCGTTGCCGGCCTGATCCGGCAGGGCAAGATCTGCCAGCGTGATCTTGCCGAAATAGTCCGAGATCAAATCGTTGAGCCCCTTCCACATCTCGTAGGTGCGGCAGTTGGCCATCCGGGCGCAGGCAGAGGCACCGGGGGTCAGGCAGCTTACCGGGGCAAGACTGCCCTCGGTGAGCATCAGGATCTCGCTTACGGTGTACTGATCCGGGCTGCGGGTCAGCCGGTAGCCGCCGCCCTTGCCGCGCAGCCCCTCCAGAAAGCCGTTTTGCACCAGCACCTTGAGGATGTTCTCCAGATACTTTTCCGAGATCTCCTGCCGGGCGGCAACTTCCTTTAAGGGAACATATTTTTCAGACTGATGCTCCGCGAGGTCGATCATCACCCGCAGCGCATAGCGTCCTTTGGTCGAAACGATCATGATCCGTACTTCCTTCCGGTTAAATTTTATTATAACCCATTATACAACAGGGTAAGTCACTTTTCAATCCCACTTTTTTCAAAAACCCCTTGACAAGCAGGGAAAACAGGGCTATAATGCCATCAAACCCACAAACAATGTTGGTTTAAAGGTTTAGAGGGAATCACAGCCGGGCACACCGGCGCAAGACAGGGCCATGCACCCCGTAACGATATCAGAAAGAGGGACAAGTATTATGAGCAAGATCTATACCGCCGCAGATCAGTTGATCGGTCACACCCCGCTGCTGGAGCTCAGCCATATTGAAAAGGAAGAGCAGCTGCCCGCCCACGTTATCGCCAAGCTGGAGTACTTCAACCCCGCCGGTTCTGTGAAGGATCGCATTGCCAAAAAGATGATCGACGATGCCGAGGCCAAGGGCCTGCTGAAGGAAGGCTCCGTCATCATCGAGCCCACCTCCGGCAACACCGGCATCGGTCTGGCTGCCGTGGCAGCTGCCAAGGGCTACCGCATCATCATCGTGATGCCCGAGACCATGAGCGTGGAGCGCCGCCAGCTGATGAAGGCTTACGGTGCTGAGCTGGTGCTGAGCGAGGGTGCCAAGGGCATGAAGGGTGCCATTGCCAAGGCCGATGAGCTGGCCAAGGAGATTCCCAATTCCTTTATCCCCGGCCAGTTCGTGAACCCCGCCAACCCGCAGGCACACATCGAGACCACCGGCCCCGAGATCTGGGAGGATACCGACGGTAAGGTAGATATCTTTGTGGCAGGTGTTGGCACCGGCGGCACCGTGACCGGCGTAGGCAAGTACCTCAAGAGCAAGAATCCCGATGTCAAGGTGGTGGCTGTTGAGCCTGCTTCCTCCCCTGTGCTGAGCAAGGGCACTGCCGGTGCACATAAGATCCAGGGCATCGGCGCAGGCTTTGTGCCGGACGTGCTGGACACCACCGTCTATGACGAGATCATCGCCGTGGAGAACGACGACGCCTTTGCCACCGGCCGTCTGATCGGCCACAAGGAGGGCGTGCTGGTGGGCATCTCCTCCGGTGCTGCCGTCTGGGCTGCTATCCAGTTGGCAAAGCGCCCGGAGAACGCCGGCAAGAACATCGTTGTCCTGCTGCCCGATACCGGCGACCGCTACCTGTCCACCCCGCTGTTTGCTGAATAATCCCCAAAAAACTCTCCTCTCCCGCTCTGCACCCCGCAGGGCGGGAGTTTTTGTTTGGGGACAAGACTATTTGAAATGGCTTCCGCTGCGCTCTAGCCATATTCAGCGGAAGAATTATTTGATATTTCGCGTTTGGAGCGACCGCGTTTGCGGAGCGTAGCGTAGCAATGAAAGCCCCAGTGGGGCTTTTAAGCGGCAGAGCGGTCTGCGTTAGCAGATGGAGGGGCGTTGCCCCGACAAGCTCTGCGGAGCGCTCCAAACGCTATTTTCACAGAAGGGGTCGTAAAGGGAAACGGCAGGTGCAGCGCCGCTTTCTGCGAAAGCGCGGCGCTGCCGGCGTGCCCGCTCCCCGGGGGGAGCTGTCGCGCAGCGACTGAGGGGCTTTGAATCGGCGGAGCCGGAAAAAACGGTTAAAAGATCTTCACGCCGAACAGGCGTGAATCTTCAGTTTTTTTCCGGTGCAGCCCACCCCTTTGGGGTTAAAAGGGGCGAGCAGCCCCTTTTTCGTGGCTCCAGCGCGTCGAAATCGCTGGCACTTTTCTGGTTCTCTTTTGGTGTCAAAAGAGAACATCCCCCGTCCCCTCCTCTTTTCCCTCACGCAATTTTATGCTACAATACCGGTAACAAAAACGTTTGGAGAAACGCCCATGCTTTATTATGCTGCCCCCATGGAGGGCTTCACAGACCGGGTCTGGCGGCAGACCCATCAGAAATGGTTCGGCGCACAAGGCGCTGCCGACCTCTATTATGCGCCGTTTATCTCCCCGCCGGAGAACCGGGTGCTCATTAAAAAGAAGATGGCAGAGCTTGCCCCGGAGGCAAACCCCGGTGCGCCGGTCATCCCGCAATTGCTGGCGAAGGACGGCGAGCTGGCTGCATGGATGATCGGTCAGCTGCGGGCGCTGGGCTATACCGAGGTGAACCTGAATCTGGGCTGCCCCGCCGGGACGGTGACCGCCAAGGGCAAGGGCTCCGGAATGCTGCGGGACCTTGCCAAGGTGGACGCCTTTCTGGACGGCGTATTCTCCCATGCCGAGGGACCTGTCTCGGTCAAGACCCGGCTGGGGGTAGAGAAACCGGAGGAGTTTGCCGCCATTCTGGAAATTTATAGCCGCTACCCCATCTCGGAGCTGACCATCCATCCTCGGGTGATGCGGCAGCAGTACCGTGGGCAGGCCGACCGCGCCGCCTTTGCCGCTGCGCTGCCCCGGTGCACTATGCCGGTGTGCTACAACGGCGATGTGACCACCGCCGCCCAGCTCCACGCGCTGGAAAAGGAGTTCCCCGCCCTGTCCGGCATCATGGTAGGGCGCGGGCTCATCGCAGACCCTGCACTCTTCCGCAAAGCACGGGGCGGTGCACCCGCCACCAAAGAGGAGCTGCGGGGCTACCTGACCGACCTGTACCACGGCTACACCGAACTGTTTGGCAGCGCAGGCTGCGCCATCAGCCGGATGAAGGGGCACTGGTTCTACCTCATCCACTGCTTTGCCGGGGCAGAAAAGCTGGAAAAGCAACTGAAAAAGCTGCGGGAGCCGTGGGAGTATGAGGTGGTGGTGAACCAGATCTTCACCCTGCCGCTGGTGGAAAACGATTAAAATGGTCTCCAAAACCATCCTATCCATAATAAATGAGGCTTTTCCCTGCGACCCCACCCGTGAAAATGGGGTTCAGGAAAGTCCGCAGACTTTCCTGAACCCCGAAATTTAAAATAATCTTTCCTCTGAACATGGCCAGAGCAACGCGGAGGCCATTCCCAATCGTCCCACGCGCAAAAAAAGTCCGCCGTCTTGCAAGACAGCGGGGCTGAAAAGGACCGTATTACACGTTGAGGTAGCTGCGCAGCATAGCCTGCAGCAGATCGTCACGATCCACCTTGCGGATCATGGCACGGGCATTCTTATAGGTCGTAATGTAGGTAGGGTCTTCGGACAAAATGTAGCCCACCAGCTGATTGACCGGGTTATAGCCTTTTTCCTTCAAAGCATCATACACCTGTTGTACGATCTCGTGGATCTCATAGTCCTTTTTATCGTGGATGGAGAAAATCGCGGTTGCGTCTCCCACGCAATACACCCCCTTCGGTTGAAACTAGTCCCATTGTACACGAATTGCGCCGAAACTTCAAGATAATTACGCTGGATTTGCACATCCTGCACAAAATTTCCAGCAATGTTCCGGCAAGATGAACGATGTCCGGGCGGCATTCTGCCCGCGAAAGGAGCCTTTGTATGCTTTACGGCATCGGCTGCGACCTGTGCAGCCTTTCCCATCTGGAAAAAAGCCTTTCCTCTGCTCACGCGGCGGCCTTTGTGCGCCGGGTATACGGCCCGGCCGAGCAGGCGGCACTGGGGCTTTTGGAGGCCTCCCCTGCGCCGCTGAATGCCCACCGCCTTGCCAGCGCCGCCGCAGATTTTGCCGCCAAGGAGGCCTTTCTCAAGGCGGCGGGCACCGGCCTGCGGGAACCCTTTTCTCTATGTGAGATCGAGGCCGTCCGGCAGGAGAACGGTGCCCCGGCTTACCGTTTCAGCGGGCAGACTGCCGCATGGGTGGCGCAGCACCGGCTGCGTGCCCGGCTCTCTTTAAGCCACGAGGGCGGCATGGCGCTGGCCTTCTGCACGCTGGAAGAGGAAAGCTGACCACCCTTTGTGCATACAATGGAATATCGCCCCCGCACTGCATAAGCCGCACCCCGCCTGCGCATACTGAGAGCAGACAGGATGCGCCGGACGCATCACATAGCGGGGCACATCCTCCAGACAAACAGGAGGGAGATTCCATGGAGGTACACAGAGGAGAAGTTTTCTACGCCGATCTTTCGCCAGTGGTGGGCTCGGAGCAGGGCGGTGTGCGCCCGGTGCTGATCGTACAGAACGAGATCGGCAACCGGCACAGCCCCACTGTGATCGCGGCAGCCATTACAGCCCCGCCTGCCCACCCACATCAACATCCGGGCGGCAGACACCGGCCTTGCCAAGGACAGCGTGGTGCTGCTGGAACAGATCCGCACGCTGGATAAGCACCGTCTGCGGGAGCGCGCCGGGCAGATCACCGCCGCCGACCAGAAGCGGGTGGATCAGGCGCTGGACGTAAGCCTTGGGCTGAGCTCGTACTGAAATTTTATTTATAAAGCAGAGACACCGGAGCGTCCACAGACGCTCCGGTGTCTCTATTTTTTAGTATTACTCGATCAGGCCGTTGAGCAGGGTCAGGCACTTGCGGCTGTGCAGCTTGCGGATGGCCTTGGCTTCGATCTGGCGCACACGCTCACGAGTGACGCCGAAGTCGCGGCCGACCTCTTCCAGCGTGCGGGGACGGCCATCATCCAGACCAAAGCGCAGGCGGATGACCTTTTCCTCGCGGGGGGTCAGGCTCTTGAGTGCCAGATTGATCTGCTGTGCCACCATGGCGCGGTCGGCTGCCTTGCCGGGTGCTTCGGCGTTCTCATCGGCGACAAAATCGCCCAGAGAGGAATCCTCTTCCTCACCCACGGGGCTTTCCAGGCTGGCGGGCTCCTGTGCCATGCGCTGGATCTCGCGCACGCGCTCCACGCTCATATCCATGGCCTTTGCCAGCTCCTCCGGGGTGGGCTCGTGGCCGTTCTGGTACACCAGCTGGTTGGTGGCCTGACGCATCCGGTTGATGGTCTCCACCATGTGCACCGGGATGCGGATGGTGCGGGCCTGATCCGCGATAGCGCGGGTGATGGCCTGACGGATCCACCAGGTAGCGTAGGTAGAGAAGCGGAAGCCGCGGTCGCAGTCGAACTTCTCGGCGGCCTTGATGAGGCCGATGTTGCCCTCCTGAATGAGATCAAGGAAGGCCAGATTATGGCCGACATGCTTCTTGGCGATGGACACCACCAGACGCAGGTTTGCCTCGCTCAGGCTGCGGCGGGCGTTCAGGCCGTCGCGGCGGGTCTTGAGCAGCTCCTGACGGCGTTCCTCGCTCAGGGGGCCGTTCTCCACGGCCTCCATGGCCTTTTCCTCGTCTGCCTTTTCCTCGGCATCCTCGGCAGACTTTTCGCCGTCCTCGTCCAGATCCTCGGTGTAGCTGCGGCTGTTCTCGTCCTCCTCAAAGGAGAAGCGGGCGCTGTTCTTCTTGATGTACTCCGGTGCGCCGTACTTCTGGCGGTCTGCCTGCAAAATGTGTGCAGCCTCGGCACCGGCATGGATGCGGCGGCTCAGCTCCACCTCCTGCTCGGCGCTCAGCAGCGGGATCTGACCGATCTGCTTGAGGTAGTTCTTCACCGGGTCGTCCAGCAGCTCGTCCATGGCAGCCTTCAGGTCTGCCGGGTTCTCCTCGGCATCCTCTTCGTTTTCATCGGCAAGGCCCATGTCATCGTTGTTGTTCTCGGCATTCTCCACCTCAGCAATGATGCTGTCCACGTCCAGACTCGGCTCGTTCTCTTCCTCCAGGACCTTAATGCCGCGCTCCTCCAGCAGGGTGTAGAGGGTGTCTACATCCATGCGGCATTGTGCCGCCAGCGCCTTGGCCTCCTGTGCAGAGAGGGTGCCCTCGCCCTTAGTCAACAGTTCCTTCAAAGTCATGCCCATTTTTTCTCTCCTTCCCGCTCCGGGGAATTTCCTGTAATATTGCCCTGTGCATCAGATCACAAGGCCGCCGTTCACCCCGAACACCTGTCCGGTGATGTATCCGGCATCCTCGCCGGCCAAAAAGACCAGCAGCTTTGCAACTTCTTCCGGGGTGCCCAGTCGCCCCACAGGGGTCTCCTCGGCCAGCGCCGCCTTGTCCTCGGCGGTAAAAGCCGCCATCATGTCAGTCTCGATGACCCCGGGCGCTACGCAGTTCACGGTAATGCCGCTGGGGCCCTCTTCCTTCGCCAGTGCCTTGGTCAGGCCAATGAGCCCGGCCTTCGCGGCGGAATAGTGCACCTCGCAGCTGCCGCCGGTCTGGCCCCACATACTGCTCACGGTCAGAATGCGGCCCTGCTTGCGGCGGATCATGCCGGGCAGTGCCAGCTGGCACAAATAGAACGCACCGCTCAGGTTCACGTCCAGCATCCGCTGCCACTCCTCCGGGGTGATGTCGGTAAACAGCTTCTGCTGCGCGATGCCGGCGTTGCACACCAGCACATCCACCCTGCCCATGGCCTGCTCCACTGCATGGAACGCCAGCTCACAGCTGGCGCGGCTGGCTACATCGCACTGGATGGCGATGCACCCGGGCAGCTGCTGTTCCAGCGCAGCGGCAGCGGCGGCGTTCTGATGGTAGAGCACCGCCACCTGATACCCTGCTGCCGCAAAGGCGCGGGCAGCGGCAGCACCGATGCCCCGGTCGCCGCCGGAGATCAGTACCCGGCGCGCCGTAGCGGGTGC
>ERZ779843.4006-NODE-4006-length-11716-cov-2.518395_pt1 | contig 11716 bp, 10 predicted proteins | sample MGYA00511560_ERZ779843 | MGnify/ENA primary metagenome ERZ779843 (study PRJEB29588, sample SAMEA2158062) | human gut metagenome | biome: human gut; feature: human-associated habitat; material: faeces | place: Denmark | collected 2008/2010 ... | reverse complement strand
GAAGCAGCAAGAACACAGGACCGCTCACACTGGACCAGATCAAGGAAAACGGTAAGCTCACAGTTGCGACAGAAGCCGCTTATGAGCCTTTTGAATACATGGACGGCGATAAGATCATAGGCTACAACGCAGATCTGTTCGCTAAGATTTGCGACGATCTGGGGGTAGAGCTTGATTATATCGACCTGCCGTTTCAAGGAATACTTGCAGGACTTGAGGCAAAGAAATATGACGTTGTTGGAGCAACACTCGGCGTAACTGCTGAACGTGCAGGCAAGTATACGATGACTTATCCTATCCAGAACGGAACTACAGTTTTCGTAAAGAGAAAGGGCGATGACAGCATCAAGTCTATCGAAGATATGTCAGGCAAAAAGGTCGGCACACAGACTTCTTGCTACAATGAGGACGATACAAAGAAATTCAACGAGAAGCTAAAGTCAGAGGGCAAGGACGGCTATGCTGAACTGCTCAAATACGACTCATTCCCTGAGGCTTTTGCAGAGCTTAAGAATGGCAAGATAGACCTTGTTGCTCAGAACTATGCAAGCTGCGCCGCAGTTGTAATGAAGAATCCTGACGATTATGAGATAGTGGCTGACGATTCAGGCAAGGCTGAAATGGTCGGCACAGACACTTGGGTATCATGGGCTGTTCGTAAGGAAGACACAGAGCTTTCTGACTATATCAACTCTGAGATACACAAGTTCAAAGAGGACGGAACTCTTGCAGAGCTCCAGAAGAAATGGTTTGGTGAAGCCGTTGACCTGCCTGAGAGCGATTATATCCCTGCCGAGTAAAAAGCACCTTTGAAAGGAGGAAATGCTCCGTCGCAAACGGCGGAGCATTATATATCAATGGAGAATTTCAACATAGTATGGCATTATAAAGACCTGCTGCTGAAAGGTCTTGGCTATACAGTATTCGTATCCGTTGCAGCGATACTTATAGCGCTTTGCGTTGGTATGCTGCTTTCGGTGATGAGAATGGGCGGCGACTCGCTTCCTTCAAGGATACTGAAAAAGATAGTCGCAGTTTATATAAGCTTTGTCCGTGGCACGCCTGTGCTGGTGCAGATATACATTATATATCAGGCGCTTGCAGTAATGGGTCTGAACCTTTCAAACCTGGCGTCAGGCATAATCGCTCTTAGCCTTAACAGCGGCGGATTTATCGCAGAAATAATCCGTGGCGGACTTACGGCTGTGCCAAAAGGTCAGACGGAGGCGGCCAGAGCCTTGGGCATGAGCGAGCCAAAGATACTAATGAGGATAGTTTTCCCACAGGTATTCAAGGTAGCTTTGCCGCAGCTGACAAGCGAGTTCATAAACGTTATAAAGGTTTCGCCGATGCTTTCTGTATTGGCAATCGTAGAGCTTACAAGAACGGCTCAGCGTCTTGTAACGCAGACATACATAAACCTGCCTTTCTATATTGCTATCGCAGTTATGTATTTTGTTATCTGTGCAGGACTTGAAGAGCTTGTAAAGCTTCAGAAGAAAAGACTTGAAAGAAGATAAGGAGGCGCAGATATATGAACGAATTTATGCACGTTGCGGAAATAGCGCTTCCGCTGCTTTTGCAGGGTCTTGGAACAACGGCGGCAATATCGGTGCTGTCTATCCTTATTGCAATGGTGTTAGGCTCGGCGGTAGGCTATATGTGCCTTTCAAAAAACAAGGCTGTTGAGCTTATCGCAAGGGCGTTTATAAAGATATTCAGATGCACCCCTTTTATGGTGCAGGTATATCTCGCATATTACGGACTCCCTGCTCTTGGTCTGAACGTTTCAGCGTTCTCAACAGGCGTTATAATTCTTGGAATGTACACAGCGGCTTATACCGCAGTTATCCTTGAAAGCGGCGTCAGCGCTATCCCAAAGGGACAGTTTGAAGCTTCATATGCAATGGGAATGTCAAGATTTAAAACAATGGTGAGAATAATTTTCCCGCAGACTTTGAAAATAATCGTTCCGTCACTGACAGGACAGTTTGTTCAGACTGTTAAGGACTCATCTATCCTTTCTATCATCACAGTTGCAGAAATGACAATGATGACAAAAGAGGCTATCGGTATAACTTTCAGCCCTCTGATAGTTTATATCTGTGCAGGCGTTCTTTACTGGGCGCTGAACCTTGTTATTGAGTTCGCATCAAGATGTATAGAAAAGCACAACAACCGTGTTGCTATCTGACGAAAAAGGAGTGTAAAATACAATGGCTGAAAGCAGAAAGCCTGTTATATCGGTTCACGATCTGGCAAAGAATTATGGGGAGCTTAAGGTCCTCAGAAAAATAGATATGGATATTTACAAGGGCGAGGTGGTAAGCGTTATCGGCCCTAGCGGCTCCGGTAAAAGCACTTTTCTCAGATGCCTGAATTATCTTGAGGAGCTGACATCAGGCGAGATAGATATAGGCGGAGTTTCCCTGAAGGGTATCGACGAGGACAAGCACAACAAAAAGCTTAACGAAAAGGCTGCAAAGGTCATAAGAAAGAACGTTGGAATGGTGTTCCAGCAGTTCAACCTTTGGCCGCACAAAACAGTGCTTGAAAACGTCATGGAGTGTCCTGTTCAGGTTAAAAAGGCTAACAAGGAAGAAACAAAGAAGAAAGCCATGGAGCTTCTTGCGAGAGTTGGAATGGACGGCAAGGCAGACGCTTATCCTACTCAGCTTTCAGGCGGTCAGCAGCAGCGTGTGGCTATTGCGAGGACCCTTGCAATGGAGCCTGAGGTCATACTCTTTGACGAGCCGACTTCCGCCCTTGACCCTGAGTTCGTTGGCGAAGTTCTGAACGTTATGAAAGACCTGGCTCAGGCAGGAATGACAATGATAGTTGTCACACACGAAATGGGCTTTGCGGCAGAGGTGGCAAACAGAGTCTGCTTTATGGACGGCGGCTATGTTATCGAGGACGGCACCCCTGAGGAAGTGTTCAAGCACCCTAAGAGCGACCGTGCAAAGCAGTTCTTCTCAAAGATACTTAATGTGTAAACTATAAAGCCGCAGAAAGGAGTGCAGACAAATGGATTATGAGCAGCTAGGGCACATTCTCGAAAGTATCCACCCAGGAGTGACTATTGCCGACAGCAGCGGAGTGTTCAGATTTGTTTCAAACTCCTATCTCAGCGGCAGAAGCGTAAAAGGCTCTGACATAATAGGTAAATTCGCAGGCTCAGAGGAAATGATGAAGATGTTTTCCCCTTGCGTGACGCAAATGGTTTTTGAAAGCCACAAGCGTGTCACAACAGTGCAAAAAGGCGTTGACAATGACGAAACTTTCGTCACGGGAATACCGGTATTCAAGGACGGAGAGCTTGAGATGATAATAAGCTATTCCTCTTGGGAGATAACAGGCTTTGACGACCTGCGGGAGCGTTACAATGTTTTGCAGTATCAGAACAAAAAGCTTCTTGATGAAATAGAGCTTATGACAGGACGTGACGGCGGACAGCGTTATATTGCCCAAAGCAGCCGTTCAAGAGACGCAAGGCGGCTAGCAGGAGTTTTCTGTGACGCAGGCTGTCCGTGTTACATCTATGGTCCCACAGGAAGCGGCAAAAGCTATCTTGCTTCCACTATATACGGCAAAAAAGGAACGCTTTACACCTATGACTGCGCACCTGTCGGGGAAGAAGTCATAGAAAAGGAGCTTCTTGGAGAGAGGTCGATGATATCGCCGCTTTCGGGCATTTACGCTGTGATAATAAAGCATATAGACAGGCTGTCGCCTAGGCTTCAAAGGGCAGTTCTTGAAAAATGCGCAAAAGCAGGCATTGTGCCTGTGGGGCTTTCTGAACATTCAGTGGAGGAGCTTAAAGGTGCTGACAAGCTGTCGGAGGAGTTTATAAGCGAGTTCGAGCCTTATCAGGTACAGATGTATTCTCTTGGCGAGCGTGCGGAGGATCTTAAAAGCTTTATCGACTATTATCTCGGCTCGGTAAACAAGAAATACTCACGGAGCGTTGAGTTCACCCCTCGTGCCATGGGCTGTTTGTTGGGATATGATTGGAAAGAAAATATCGACGAGGTGCATAGGACTATCGAGCGTATCGTTCTTACTACCGAGAAGAAAAAGGTGGACGTTTTCGACTTGCCTGACAGGATAACAGGCGGTTCGTCTGAGGTGTTTGCACAGAATGCTTCCCTAAAGGATATGCTTGAATTTTACGAAAGCGGACTTGTGATGAGAGCCTATGAAAAATACAGAACATCTGTGGCTGTGGCACAGAAGCTTGGCATAAGTCAGGCGACGGCGGTGCGGAAGATACACAAATATGCAGGCAGGGACGTTGAATGAATGAGCGTTTTGATGTTATCGTTACGATACTTGAACTTATCGGCACTGCAGCGTTTGCGGCAAGCGGTGCGCTGACAGCGATAAAAAGGCGTTTTGACCTTTTCGGCGTTATAATAATAGGAGTGACAACGGCTGTGGGCGGTGGGATAATGCGTGATATCGTCATCGGAAGTCACCCTGTGGCGGCGTTTCGTGACCCCCTTGCAATGAGTGCGGCGGCTTTGATATCGGTGCTTGTGTTTGCTGCCTTGTCTGTAAAAGGCGACCTGGGGGGCAAGGCGTTGAAGCTTTATGATACTGCAATGCTCATGCTCGATACTATAGGGCTTGGCATTTTCACTGTTACAGGTATAACAGCGGCAATGAGGAGCGGCGTGTCAGACAACACTTTTTTGCTTGTGTTTTCGGGAGTTATAACAGGCGTTGGGGGCGGAGTTCTCAGGGATATTTTCGTGAACAAGAAGCCTGAGATATTTGTGGGCAACATTTATGCCTGCGCTTCTGCCACAGGTGCAGCGGCTTTTCTGCTTTGCTATTGCATGATGTCGTTCATGCCTGCCTGCATGGTGAGCCTTGCGGTGACGTTTTCCCTAAGGCTCATGTCGGTGAAATTCGGTTGGAATTTGCCGAAGATCCAGATAAAAGCCAGACAGGAGCGGAGGATAGCCGCCACGAAAGAAAATCTCATAAATAAAAAAGGAGCATAGACTATGAAAAAGTTTATTATTACCATAAGCCGTGAGTTCGGCTGCAACGCAAGAGAGGTCGCAAGAAAGGCGGCGGCTGAGCTTGGCGTGGAGTTTTATGACAAGGACCTTGTAGATATGGCGGCAGGCATAAGCCGTGACTCGTTTCTTGACAGTGAGGAAATGCTTGACAAGAACGCTGACCGCCTGCTGAAGTCATTCGGATACGGCTCATCAACGCAGTTTTATTCCGACAAGGCTGTAAAAGCGCAGGTCGATATCATCAGAGATCTTGCAAACAAGCGTGTATCCGCCATATTCTTCGGCAGATGTGCAGATTATGTTCTCAGAGAATATCCAAACCACATGAACGTTTTTCTCTATGCGCCTTTGGAAGCAAGGATAAAGCATATGTGTGAGACTTATGACCTTTCATGGCCGGAGGCTGACAAGCTCATAAAACGTGTTGACCGCCAGCGCCACAACTATTATAAATACGTCACAGGCAAAAATCGTGGTGACCGTGACAACAAACATCTTATGATCGACGTAAGCGAATACGGCACTGATCTCACTGCCGAGATGATATGCTTCGCTGCAAGAAAGATGTTCGAGGACTAAGCTTTCTACTGATTACCAAATCTTCATTTATGGGGTGCTTCTGCTTTGGAGCGCCCCTCTTTTCTTACATTTGTGAATATGAACAAAATGCAGGATATAAAACTTCTTTATTCATACAACATTTTCTGTGAGTTTAAAAAACAGCTTGCGTTAATAAAAAGTTTATATATGAAATATAAAATGACTGATTTTTAGTATTGCAGTTGTAGTTGCTACAGGATATATCATAGGTATATCGAAAGAAAAGTTTCGTGGAGTAAATTATTTTCAAAAAGTAAAATGAAAGTTAAGCAAGAAAATCCTGCAAAGCGCAGCTGTAAATATAGGAGGAATGTAAAGTGAAAAGGTTCAGATTTATAATCAAACGGCTGCTTTCAATGATAGTCATAATGTTTTTGGTATCCTTTCTGGTGTTCGTTGTTCTGAGAATGTCAGACGCAGACCCTCTCACAGTAATGATAGGAAACAATCAATCCACTCCTGAACTCAGGCAGGCTCTTACAGAAAAATATCACCTTGACGACCCTGTGCATATACAGTATCTCAGGTGGATAAAGGGAGTTCTTTCAGGCGACTTCGGCACAGACTATGTTGACGGTCAGGACGTAAAAGGTCTTATAATGTCAAGGCTTCCAATAACATTCGGACTTGTGATAATGAGTTCCGTCATAGGCTCAGTGATAGCAGTTATAATGGGAGTTGCAGCAGCGCTGAGAAAAGGCAGACCCTCAGACGCAGCAATTTCAGGACTTATGCTTGTGCTTTCAGGTGCACCGTCATTTTTGGTAAGCATACTGATACTTATTTTCATGACAAAGTACGTTCCTGGATATTCGTTTATCGGAACATATACAAATTTCGGAGAGTTTCTACAGCGTATAACGATACCGAGCCTGATAATGGCGCTGACGTTCGTTGCGATGCTTGGACGTATCACACGAAGCAACATGATAAATCAGCTTCAATCCCCTTATATCGCAACAGCGGCTGCAAAGGGATTAAAGCAAAGCAACATAACCTACAAGCACGCTTTTCACAATGCCGTTATTCCTGTTATAACAGTTGCAGGATATATGATAGCAGGCTCTATAGGCTCGACAGTAATAGTTGAGCAGGTCTTTTCTCTTCCCGGTATAGGCGGTCTGCTCATATCGGCGATAGAGGAAAACAATTTTCCTATAGTTCAGATACTTGTGCTTTTCATGCTTGGAGCTTATCTTGTAATGAGTTTTGTTATCGACATACTTTATACCGTTCTTGATCCGAGAGTTGATCTTAAATAAGGTGGGATTTTTAATGAAGAAGAAAAATAAAGCAGGAACGTTTTTCACACCTGTTGTGGCGGTGACGGGAATATTCCTTGCGGTCATAGTTTTCGTATCGCTCTTTGCAAGCGTTATCGCACCGTATGACCCTCTTGCCACAGACGTGAATGCCATATATGCTCCAGCCTTTTCTGAGGGACACATTTTCGGAACTGACGGACTTGGCAGAGATCTTTTTTCAAGGCTCATATGCAGTGCAAGAACTTCCATTCTGAATGCCTTTCTTATAGTTGCCATAGAGGTGGTAATAGGTGTTCCTCTGGGGCTTATCTGCGGATACTACAGAGGTCCTCTTGACAGTATCGTAATGAGGGTGTGGGACGTTATAAGTGCAATACCGCCGCTTCTTCTTTCCTTTATCCTTATTGCGGTAATGGGAAAGGGCATGATGACAGGTATCATCGCCATAGGCATTTCTTATATCCCTCTTACAACAAAGACCGCAAGATCAATGATAATGACAGAGAAAAAGGCGGTGTATGTTGAAGCCTGCAAATCAATGGGCTTTTCAGACGCAAGGATAATTTTCGTGCATATCCTGCCGAACATCATCACACCTATGATATCGCAGTTCACACTTGATATCGGTACAGCTATCACATCAATGGCTACTCTGAGCTTTCTGGGACTTGGCGTTCAGGCTCCGAATGCCGACTGGGGAACGCTTCTCCGTGACGGCATGGGCAACCTTTATAATAGCTCGGCACTGCTTTTTATACCTGCAATATGCGTAATACTTGTAACAGTATCCATAAACCTTTTCAGCGACGGTGTTCAGAACTATCTTGACCCGTCATCAAGAAAGCTTCCGTTATTCAAGAAATACGAAAAGAAACACGGCATAAAGAAGCTTTCAGCAGTTAAGGCAAACGGGGAGGCGTAAAAGATGAAAAAAGGAAACGTTCTTGAAATAAAAGACCTTTCTGTAGACTTTATGACAGTTAGAGGTATCGTATACGCCGTTCAGGGCGTTGACCTTGAAGTGAAGCAAGGGGAGATACATGGTATCGTAGGCGAGAGCGGCTGTGGAAAAAGCGTAACATCAAAGTCGGTCATAAGGCTCCATAACGAGGAGACCACCAGATATGCAGGGGATATCTACATAAGAGATGACAGTGGCGAGAAAGATGTTCTTGCAATGAGCAAAAAGCAGCTCCGTGATTTCAGGGGCAGCACAGCCGCAATGATATTCCAAGACCCTATGACTTCCCTTGACCCTATTATGAAAGCAGGCGAGCAGATAGCAGAAATGCTAAGGGCGAAGAAAAACTTAAACCGCCGTGAAGCAAGAGAAAAGGTCATCGAGATGTTTGAAAAGATAGGCATAACACCTGCGGAGAAAAGATACGAGCAGTATCCGTTTGAAATGAGCGGAGGAATGTTACAGAGAATAATGATAGCAATGGCGCTTATATGCGAGCCGAAGCTTCTTATTGCAGACGAACCTACCACGGCGCTTGATGTTACTATCCAGGCGCAGATACTAAAGCTTATAAAAAAGCTTCAGCAGGAAAGCGGAACGTCGGTAATATTCATCACTCACAACCTTGGTGTTGTGGCTGAGATTTGCGACAGCGTAACTGTAATGTATGCAGGAAAGGCTGTTGAGACCGCAAGCGTTGTGGATATTTTCGACCACCCTGCTCACCCATACACAAAGGCGCTCCTTGAAAGCAATCCAAGAGAGAGCGACACAGAAAAAAGAATGAAAAGCATACCTGGCAGTCCTCCGCTTCTGTATGAAAAGTTCAAGGGCTGTGCCTTTGCGCCAAGATGTAAGTATGCTGACGATAAATGCAGAAGCTGCGTGCCTGTTACAGAAAATGTGTCTGAGGGACACAGCACAGCTTGCTTCAAGTGGCGGGGGGGGACATCACAATGAGCAAAGAAAAAGACAGACAGCCTTTTATAAGCGTCAGAGATCTGAAAAAGTATTTCTGCCTTGATAATTACAAGCTTGCAAAGGCAAAGACGAGATATATCCACGCCGTTGATGATGTTAGCTTTGATATCTACAAAGGTGAGATATTCGGCATAATAGGCGCGATCGGCTCGGGCAAATCAACCATAGGAAGATGCGTTCTGAAGCTTATCGACGTTGATTCAGGCGAGATATATTTTGACGGCAAAAACATAACTCATGTGAGCCGCAAGGAACAGCAGGAGCTGCGTTCAAGGATGCAAATGGTCTTTCAAAACCCTCTTGCTTCCTTTGACCCGAAAAAGACTATACGCTTTAGCCTTGAAGAATCTGCAAAGGTGCATAAGATAAAGCCTGAAGTCTACAAGGCGAGGATAAAACAGCTTATGGAGTATATAGCGCTTCCGGAGGACTTGCTCACAAGATATCCTAAAGACCTTTCGGGCGGTCAGCTCCAAAGGCTTGCAATAGCAAGGGCGCTTATGCTGGAGCCTGATTTCATTCTTGCAGACGAGCCTGTTTCGGCACTTGACGTTTCTGTGCAGGCGCAGATATTGAATCTTATGCTCGACCTGAAAGAGGATAAAGGGCAGACGATACTTTTTATCTCCCATGATCTGAACGTTGTCCGTCACGTTTGCGACAGGATTGCGGTGGTATATCTGGGAGCGGTAATGGAAATGGGTACGGTGGAGCAGGTATATAACAGCGTTGCTCACCCTTACACTCAGGCACTTATTTCAGCGAAGCCAAAGGAACACCCTCTTGAAAATAAGAAGCATATCCTGCTGGAGGGAGATATACCGAACGCAGTGGATATCCCCGAGGGCTGTCGCTTTGCAGGCAGGTGCAGATATTTCAAAGAGGGCTTGTGCGACAACCGCACGCCAAAGCTCAAAGACATTGGAAACGGGCATTACGTTGCCTGTCATTTCCCACTAGGCATTGACCGCAGCAAGACTGCTGCGGATATGTAATAAATCTTTTGAAGAAAGGAAAGTTATCATGAAAAAATTCTCACGCAAGATCGCGGCCGCTGCTGCATTGGCAATAACAGTTTCAAGCTGTATGACAGGCTGCTTCAACAACACAGGTTCCGGTTCAGGCTCAGGTTCTTCAGGAGGAAATTCAGAGACAGTTCTCAGAGTAGGCTATACTCAGGAGCCGTCATCATTTGACCCTGCCGACTTCACTATCGTGGCAGCAACTCTCACAGGTTATGACTGCTATGACACGCTTCTTAACTTCTCACATGACGGCACAACAGTTGAGCCTGCCCTTGCAGAATCTTGGGAGCAGGTTGACGATACTACATACACATACAAGATAAGACAGGGAGTAAAGTTCTCAGACGGCAATGAAATGACAATGGACGATGTGCTTTATTCTCTTAACAGAGTAACAGAAGACAACTATTATATGAGCTATCTTTTTGCAAACGTTGACAGCTTTGAAGCCGACAACGATACTTGGACGCTGACAGTTCATCTTAAGCAGCCTGACTCATCATGGCAGTATGTTCCTGCGACATCAGCCTGCACTATAGTCGAAAAGTCTGTAACAGAGGAGCAAGGCGACAAGTATGGCACTGCTGACGGAAAGACTGTCGGCACAGGTCCTTACAAGCTTTCTTCATGGTCATCAGGAAGCGAGATAGTTCTTGAAAAGAACGAAAACTGGTGGGGCGACCCTGATACTCTCGATATCGACAAGGTAGAATATTACGTTATCGAGGACGAAAGCGCATTAGCACTTGCGGCAAAGGGCGGACAGATAGACTTTGTCGATGGTATGTCAAACAGCGTTATGTCTGTATATCAGAGCTGTCAGAACTTCAATATCCTCTCATGCGAGGGAACAACTTCAAACTATATCGCATTCAACACAGCTTCAAAGCCGTTTGATGACGAGTGGGCAAGAAAGGCTGTTGCATATTGTATCGACCGTTCCCAGATAACAACAACTATTGGCGGCGATTATGCAAAGCAGTCGGCTGTTGTTCCAATGAGCGAATCCATGATGTATATGGATAAGGATAAGTGGGATTCAACTATCGCCGAAAGCGATGTTTATACTCAGGATTATGACAAGGTAAAGGAATGTCTTGCAAAGTCAAAGTATCCTGACGGCTTTGAGTTTGATTTCTATACGACTTCACAGACGCAGAAGCAGGCTGAGCTTCTCAAGTCAATGGTAGACGCAAGCGGCTCTATCACAATGAATCTTGTGGAAGTGCCTGACAGCGATATCTTCAGCTATATGTTCGGCTACAAGACAAAGGATAACGGCGAGAGATATTACAACGCAGTCGGCACATACATGATGTCAGACTTCCTTGACCCTATGGGAATGTTAAAGACATTATATGCAGGCTCTAACGCTTGCGAGGGCGGAACGAATGAAACACTTTGGACAAGCACAGAAGCAGACGGACTTCTTGATAAAGCGGCTCAGACAACAGACGATGCTGAGAAAATGGGTTACTATACTGACGCATATAAGATATTTGCTGATGAGTGCCCTTACCTTGGACTTTACACATCATCTGATGTTTACGCAGTAAGCGACAAGTTCACATATGACCCAAGCCCGATGTTCTGGTATAACTTCAGTTACGCAGACGTTCATGTGGCAAAATAAGAAATAATATGAAAAAGGAAGTGCGATAATGTATTCATCTCTGGATACCGTGTGGGTTCTTCTCTGCACAGCTTTGATATTCTTTATGCAGGCAGGCTTTGCAATGCTGGAAACAGGCTTCACCAGAGCAAAAAATGCAGGCAACATAATAATGAAAAACCTTATGGATTACTGCATAGGCTCTGTTCTTTTCTGGGTTATCGGCTTCAGCTTTTTGTATG
>ERZ779843.4002-NODE-4002-length-11725-cov-4.628278_pt1 | contig 11725 bp, 11 predicted proteins | sample MGYA00511560_ERZ779843 | MGnify/ENA primary metagenome ERZ779843 (study PRJEB29588, sample SAMEA2158062) | human gut metagenome | biome: human gut; feature: human-associated habitat; material: faeces | place: Denmark | collected 2008/2010 ... | reverse complement strand
GATCTGCGTGACGGGCGGCGCGTCGGGGAAAATATGTTCTCCCGCGAGCGTGCGGCGGACGATCTGCCGGCACTCGATCCCGACTGCATCGGCCTGCACGGCTCACCGACAAAGGTATCAAGAACATTCGTGCCCGTGCGCACCAAGCAGACCGTGCGCATCGACGGCGCGCAGCCGGAGGCCGTCCGGCGCGGATATGCATTTGTCGGCTGGTGGACGCTGCCGGACGGCGGAGAGCAGATTTTGCCGGAAACAATCGTTTCCGATGTGCAGGCGCATACGCTCTATGCGCACTGGCAGCACAGAGACGCCGCGGCGCTGACCTTCGACCCGAACGGCGGCAGGATCAAGTCCAAGGAGGCGACGCTGGCGCTCAGCGACGGCGACCGCTACGGCGCGCTTCCCATTCCGCTGCGGGAGGGATATGACTTTAACGGCTGGTGGACGCAGATAGAGGGTGGCGAACAGATCCTGCCGGAAACCGTATTTTCCGGCACAGACGACCAAACTGTCTACGCGCATTGGACGTATGATCCGCTGGCGTTCTGGACCTTCACACTGCAAAACAAGACGCAGCAGATCTATCTCTGCCAGCAGATCTCCATCTATTTTGAAACGGAAACCGACGGCGTGACCCAGCAATATTGCGATCTGATCACAGCGACCGGCTCGTTCAATATTGCGGAAAACCGGGACGATCCCAACGTTACAGACGATTGGGTACAGGCGAAAAAGCCGCAGGTCATCCTCAAATGCGCGGATCTGTCACAGGCGGCTTCCATCCGGGCCTCCGTGCAGGCGCGCTTCCCGGAGCAGCAGATCATTCTGGTTTCTCCCTCGGCGCTCTGGGGCGACGAGGCGACCATGCTATACGCAAAGCTGGCGCTTGCCAAGCAGCTTTACGGTGACTGGTACACGGATGTTGATCTTGCAAAGGCCGCGCAGGAGCTGAACATCAGTTCCATTCCAATCAGCTTTTCATAATAAAATTCTTCCGGCTGCACTTTTGCAACGCCGGAAGTTTTTTCGCAAAAATGATTTTTCAGAACCCCTGGGGGAGCTTGCGGCAGACAAAGCGGTTTGCTATATTGGTAAAAACGCAGAAATCTGCGCAGATACACTCCAGAGTGAAAGAGAGGAATCAAACAATATGAAAAAAGCACTGAGTCTTCTTCTGGTATTGGTCATGGTTCTCAGCCTGTGCTCTGTCACCGCTTTCGCGGCGGAGAACTACACCGGCAAGACTGTGATCCTTTATACCGCCAACGTCCGCGGTGATGTGGACGTATATGCGAAGGTCGCCGCTGCAAAGACGGCCTACGAAAACGCGGGTGCGGACGTGATTCTGGCCGATGCCGGCAACTTCCTGCAGGGCACAGCTGCGGCGAACAGCGACCGCGGTCTGGGCGTTTACAACCTGATGGACGCGGCTGGCTATGACGTTGCGGCGATGGGGCTTGCGGAATTTGGATACGCCGACGCCACGACCGGCTACGGTTACCACAAGAACATCACGAAATACTACACACAGGCTGAACTGCAGAATGGTGCAGAGGCTCTGACCTACAACAAGGACATGAAGGGCGAGGTCACGGCGGACCGCGCGGAGAAAGCGGCTGCGACATTCACGGTTCTTTCTGCCAACGCAACCTCCGATACGGAATACTATTCCTTTGAAGCCAGTACGGTCCTTACTACAAAGAGCGGTCTGAAGGTCGGCTTTTATGGCCTGACCGCTACTTCCGCAGCAGCGAATGTGCAGGACGGCTGCCTGCGCGTTTCCGAGCCGAAGCCCGTAAAGCTGAATGCGGACGTGACGATCTGCCTGTCCAACGCCGGTGTCAGCGGCAGCGAATACGGCGATCTTGTCATTGATGCGGGCAATGCAGAAACGGTCGGCGCGTATGTTATTGACAATTCCAGCAAAACCGTGACCTCGCTCACGCCGGATCTGAGCGGCAGCGACGCGGAGATCGCCAAGAGTGCCGCCGCGCTGAAGGCAGCTGCCGGTAAAACGGTCGGCCGCTCCGATGTTATCCTGACCGGCGCGGATTCCGCGAACTGGAACGGCGAGACGAATCTCGGCGATCTGACAACGGACGCACTGCGCTGGTATGCGCAGAACTACATCGATGGATACAACAAGAAGCTTCCGCTCGTTGCCATCCAGAACGGCGGAAACTGCGACAACTTCCTGTATTCCGGCGAGATCACCGAAACAGATCTTTTGAAGGCACTCCCGTTCTCCCCGATGGGGATCGGTGTCATTGAACTGACCGGCGCACAGCTTCTGGAAACGCTGGAGGCCGCATCGCAGCGGGAAAACTGCCCGGGCTTTGCGCAAGTTTCCGGTCTGACCTACGCACTTGACACTGGAAAGGAATATGACGCTGGCGAAGCCTACGGAAAATTCTTCCGCGCAGATTCCGTCAATCGCGTATCCATCACCTCCGTAAATGGTAAGGCATTTGACAGCAAGGCGACCTACGCCGTTGTCTGCGACAATTTCCTGATCAATGGCAATGACACCTACTACACGCTGAAGGAAGCCAAGGAAGCCGGCGCAGCCTACGCCAACAACGGAAACGGCGTAAAGGTCCGTGATGCTGTCGCGCAGTACATTCAGAAGCAGCTGAACGGTGTGATCGGCAGCAGCTACGCCAGTGCCCAAGGACGCATTTCACTGGAAAAAACGGACGAAGTGTTCCACGATGTTAAGGCAGCAGCCTATTACGCCGACGCTGTGAAATGGGCAAGAGAGAACAGCATCGTCAACGGCACCGGCAAGGAAACCTTCGGTCCGGACGCTAACATGACCCGCGCAGCGCTGTGGGCAGTACTTGGCCGCGCAGCAGGCGCAGATGTTGACGGCGGCAGCCCGTGGTACCAGAAAGCACTGGAGTGGGCAAAGACCGAGGGCATTTCCGACGGAACGAATCCGAACGGCAGCATCACGCGTCAGGAGCTTGTCACCATGCTTTACCGCAATGCTGGAAAACCGGCTGTGTCCGACGATCTTGCTAAGTTCTCCGACGCATCTGCAGTTGCATCCTGGGCGTCTGATGCAATGATCTGGGCTGTTTCCGAGGGGCTTGTCAAGGGCAGCGGCAGCAATCTGAATCCGACTGCTACCGCGACCCGTGCACAGGTCGTCACCATTTTGTATCGCCTGATGGCAAAATAAAGCGGATCCCATTCCAAACGCCCTCCGCGCCAGTTGCGCGGAGGGCGTTTTACATCCCCTGTACCGGATATTGTTTTTCACTTTGAACATTTTGCACAAAAAATAATCAGTGGGTTTTCACAATTCTCACGATTCAGGTCGCCGTTTCATTGAACACGATCCAAAAAACGCGCTCATTCCGCATTTTACCCCCGGAGGGGGTTCTGATTTCTGTGCCGCGCACAAAATTTCATCCCCCGGGGAGGCTTACGAGCCAGCGCGAAATTTTGTAAAATACAAAATAAGAAAGGTGGCGGTATGCGTGGACGAACTGGAACAGGAGCATTTTCATGAACATGAACACACGCATGACCACGAGCATGCGCATCCGCACGAGCATGACCATGCAGACGGCCACAAGCACCTGCACCACCATGAAAACACGAAATATGTTCAGAACCGGCTGGCAAGAGCCTCCGGACATTTGCAGCACGTCCGCGCGATGGTAGACAGCGGAGAAGACTGCTCAGACGTTCTGATGCAGCTTTCTGCCGTGATCGGCGCGCTGCAATCCATCGCCAAGGTAATTTTGAAAGACCATCTCGACCACTGCGTTGTGGACGCAGTGCAGTCCGGCGATACACAGACGCTTGACGATTTCAAAAAGGCCATTGACCGCTACATTCGCTGAGGAGGAACGCTATGATCGACAAGAATTTTGACCCGTGGAAACGAGTTCGTGAGTTCAACCCCGAAGCGCTGCTTCAGGAAAGCAGCGACCTGGTGCAATGGCCGATCAAGCTCTACAAAGCGCCGAAGCTCTCGCCTTACTATCATCACGGACATCTGCTCATTGCGGCGGACTGCTCGGCATTTTCCTATCCGGGCTTCCATGACGCGCTGTCCAAGGGACGGGTGCCGCTGATCTGCTGCCCGGAAAACGACTTTGATATTACCGTGAAGCTGGCGGACATTTTCAGTCTTAACGACGTTGCAAGCGTCACCATCGTCACGATGGACAAGCCCTGCTGCGCCGAGCTCAAGGATATGGTGCTTCGCGCCGTCAAACAGAGCCGGATGCCGATCCCCGTGCAGGTCACGAACCTGTTCGTAGACGCGGAAGAGGTCGATTGAGACCTCGTCTAAAATTGCAAATCTCTGATTTGACATATATTCACACAAAGGAGAACCACAAATGAAAAAACTTCTTGCTTTGCTGCTCTGCCTGAGTCTCGTATTTGCTCTGGCAGCCTGCAGCACCCCTGAATCCCAGACGCAGCAGCCAGCGGAACAGCCGGCACAGGCTGGGGATCAGCCGACGGAACCGACACAGACGGAGCAGCCGTCGGAACCGGAAGCGCTCACATACCCGATCGAGCAGTTCACGGTCGGCACGACGGCTGCCATTGAGACAGCGACGTTTGGTGAGTATCACTTCGATATGCTTGCCAGCGGCGTCAGCGAGCTTCCGCTCGTCTGGCAGGACGCGGAGGGCAATTACCATCCGCTGCTTGCTTCCTACGAAACGGAAGATTCCGTCACATGGGTCTACACCATCGAGCCGGGCATGACGTGGTCGGATGGCGAACCGGTCACGGCAGAGGATATTCTGTTCACACTGAACTATGACGACGCAAACGGCAGCGCCAATTTTGTCTCTCAAACGGATGAAGACGGCAAGGTCACGGAGGCAAAATACGCATCCTATGCGATTTCCGACGATGGAATGTCCATTTCCCTGACACTCTCGTCTGCCAACGTGCGTGAGCTTTCCAACATGACGTCCTTCCGCGTCATGCCGAAGCACGTCTATGAGGGCAAGGATTCTGTCACAGAAGCTGAAGCCCGCGTCACCTGCGGACCGTATATGCTCGACAGCTTCAACAAGGAGGCTGGGACGCTCACCTTCGTTCCGAATCCCTACTATCCGCAGACGCCGAATGTCGGCAAGCTCACCTACCGGCTGTTTGGCAACGAAGATACCATGTATCTGGCGCTCCAGAACGGCGACCTGGATATGACGTGGGCATACTCCACGGGCGTATCCGGTTCGTATCAGGATGTGCTGGCTGCGACCGATGCGCTGACGCTCGAAGCCGTCACGGCGGCGAATGCCCCGGCTGTGCTGGCGTTCAACAACGCAAACGGCCCGTTCGCGGATGAAAACCTCCGGCTGGCAGTCTCCTACGCACTGGACTATGACAGCTTCCGCACCGTATTCGGCAGCGCCTATGCCTCGAACCCCAACCGCGGCTTCGTGCCGCCCGTGACCGTGGGTTATAAGGAGACTGAGGCGCTCGGTCAGGACCTGACGAAAGCCGCGCAGTGTATGGCAGATGCCGGTTACACGGAAAAGAACGCGGACAGCTTCTATGTGAACGCGGACGGCGAGGTTTGTGCCTTTACCCTCACCTGCAACGCAGGCAAGGAAGCCCATGTCGGCTATGCAGAGCTTGTCAAGACGCAGCTCGAGCAGTTCGGCATTCAGGTCGTTCTTGAAACGCTGGACGCAGACAGCTACAACGCCAAGACCAGCAACAAATTCTCTGAGAACAATATCACGATGGAAGCCGCGATCTACGGCTACACGGTTGCCGGTATGGGCATGAAGAACGGTCTTGCTTCCATTTACGTCGATGGCACACATCCCGTGCAGGGTGGCTGTCAGGTGTTTGACGAAGAATTCCAGGCGATTCTTTCCGCGATGGGTGAAGCGAAAACCGTAGAGGAATACACTGCTGCGGCGGGCAGCCTGCAGGACTGGTATGCTGCGCATATGCCGCTCATTGCCCTCTACTGGGACAGCCAGATCCTTGTCCACAGCGCGGCATATGAGAACTTCACCGTAGACGCTGTGTTCGGACTCAACAACGCGAACACCTGGTTCTCGATCACGGCAAAATAATCAAGGTTCCTTTCAAACGCGGGGGGTTTCTTCGGAAATCTCCGCGTTTTTCTAAGGCGTCACCGCATAATTTGGCAAGATGACTCGGCGTGGGATTTTTCGTCAAGTCAAGGTTTGGAAAACGAAGGAATACTTTGTGTATTTCTCGTTTTTCAAACCGCAGAATTGGCGGAAAAGACCCGGCGAGGCACGCAGACACAATTGTGCGGTGATGCCCTAAAAATTATCCCCCGGGGAGGGTTACGCACGCCGTCCGGATACGGTACAATAATGGAAATTGCGAAGGGAGGGAACGCCGATGGCCACAGCTGAAATACTTCCGGCGTTCTCTTACGCCTGCGGTATGATCTCCGCAAAGCTTTCGCACGGCGAACGCGTGCTTTTGCAGAACGTTTTTTTCTCGTTATCATCCGGGGAACAGCTGGCGATCATCGGCGAGACCGGCTCGGGCAAGACCATGCTGGCACTCTCGATTCTGGGGCTTCTCCCCTCGAACGTGCGGATGCAGGGTGGCTGTATCCAGATGGACGGCACAGCGCTTTCTACGGAAAAGCGGCTGCAAACACTGCGCGGCGACAAGCTTGTTTATATTCCGCAAAACGGCGCGGAGTTTCTGCTCCCTGTGCGTACCGTGCGCAAGCAGCTCTATGATAGCCTGAAAAAGCTCGGCTTGCCGCGCAAAGTTTTTCCGGCGTTGGCGGCAGAAAAGCTGCGTCTTGCAGGCTTTGATGCGCCGGAGACGGTTCTGGACAAGTATCCTTTTCAGCTTTCCGGCGGTATGGCGCAGCGCGTAACCATCGCATTGGCGGCGTGCTCCCGGGCTCGGCTTCTGATTGCCGACGAGCCAACGAACGGATTGGATGAAGCCGGGCGTGCGCAGTTTTTCGCGCTCCTGGATTCGATTTTCCCGGACGCGGCGAAGCTCATTATCACGCACGATATTTCCGTCGCCGCACGCTGCGACCGGGTGCTGGTTCTGTGCGGCGGGCGGATGCTGGAAACGGGCGTGTCAAGCACAGTTTTAAGCGCTCCACGCCACCCATACACGAAAGCACTGCTTGCCGCGCAGGTCGCAAACGGGATGCAGCCGTCGCCGGTCTTGCGCGAGGACGTATCCGGCTGTCCGTTTTACGCCCGCTGCCCGGAGGCGGAGGAAGCCTGTCTGAACGGCGCGATGTCAAAACACACGGATGGGAAGACAGAATGGTGGTGCTGCCATGCTTGAGATCAAAAACTGCTGCAAATCGTTCGGAAGCCAGACGGTTTTGCAGAATGTTTCCTTGAACATTCCAGCCGGAAGCATCATCGGGGTATCCGGCGCGAGCGGCATCGGAAAATCGACGCTTGCAAAAATTCTCTGCGGCGTAATGCCGCCGGACGCAGGAGAGGTTTCCCTTGATGGGAAACTGCTTGTGTCCCCAAAGGAAGCGTATGACAGAAAGCGCGGTCTTGCCATCCAGATGGTTTATCAGCAGCCGTATGCCACGCTCGACCCTTCGCAGAAGATCGGCACAGGTCTGCGAGAATTGATCTCATATCACCGGCTGGCGGAAAACAAACGGGCGGCAGAGAAGCTGATCGCGGACATTCTGGCGCAGATGCAGCTGCCTGATAAAATTCTTGCCCATTTGCCGCGGCAGATCTCCGGTGGCGAAGCGCAGCGCGTGGCGCTGGCGCGCTGCCTGCTTTTACGCCCGAAGCTTCTGATTTTAGATGAGGCGACATCGATGCTGGATGTGTCTACGCAGGCAAATCTTCTGGCGCTTGTAAAGGCGCAGATGGTATCCGGCGGCGGGTCGGTGCTGTTCATCAGTCACGACCGGGCGCTGACGGATTTTTACTGTGATACGGTCTATGCGTTTGACGAAGACCACCGGCTGAAAGAGGTGCGGGCGTGAAGGATTACAGAAAAAATGTGCGGCTTGCGCTCGTGTGCTTTCTGCTGGTCGTGGTTCTGAATTTTTTCCTGCCGCGGCTGCTGCCCGGCAACCCTGTGGCGTACTTGACAGGCTTTTCCGAGCAGGACATGACGCCCGCGCAGGTGGCATTTTACGAGGATGCGCTGCATCTGAACAAATCTCTTCCGGTGCAGTTTGGCTATTACCTGCGGTCGCTTCTGAACGGGACGCTCGGATATTCGTATAAAAAGGATGCAGCTGTTTCGGCGCTCATCGGCGAAAAAATCGGCTATACGCTGCAAATTACGGTTCCGGCAGTGCTGCTCTCGGCTGGCATCGGGCTTCTGTGGGGGCTTCGGTGCGGATACAAAAAAGGCGGCCTCGCCGACCGGCTGTCCACGGCGACCCTGATTGTCTTCAACGCCGTACCCACGTTTTTGATTGGACTGGGACTGATGATCGTGTTCTGCTTTCAAAACCGGTGGCTACCCTATACCGGTCTCAATTCTCCGGAGGCTGTGCGTGGAACGGCGGGGTATGTATGGGACAGAGTGCTGCATCTGCTGCTGCCGGTCGGAACCTTAACGCTGGCGGCGCTTCCCAGCCGGTATCTGCTCGTGCGCAACATGGCGGCAAGCGCGTCGGACGGAAAGGACATTTTGTACGCAAAGCAGCGGGGCCTTCCAGACAGCGTCATCCGCCGGGACTACCTCCTGCGCTCGATCGCACAGCCGTTTCTCACGATGCTCGGCATGAGCGTGTCGCTCTGCGTAGGCGGCTCGGTCGTGATCGAAAAAATTTTCTCCATCGGCGGGATGGGTTCGCTGCTGACGGAGGCGGTCTATACGCTCGATTATCCGCTCATGCAGGGCATTTTGTTCGTGACGACGTGCATCATGGTGCTGTCGATTCTGCTTACCGATTTTTTGTGTCTGCTCCTTGACCCCAAGCGGAAATTGGAGGGCAGGACATGAGAAAGAAAGGCCTTTTGCCGCTCATTTTGGGACTCTTGCTGCTGACCGTTTTTGCGTTGGCTGCATTTGTACCCGAATTATTTACAAGTTTCAGTCAGAAAGAGCTGTTCACGAAGTGGCTGCCAGTCAGCCGGGAGCATCTGCTCGGCACGAATGCGATGGGCTATGACATTTTTACGGAGCTTATCTATGGCGCGCGGCAGACGCTGCTGGTCGGCGTCTTGAGCAGTATTCTGACGCTGATTCTGGGGGCGGGGATCGGGATTTTGGGGAGCTTCTGCGGCTGGATCGGGCAGATTTTCAATGGTCTTATTCAGATTTTTGTTCTGCTTCCAAAGCTCATTACGCTCATCGTTCTGGCGACGTTTTTGGGAAGCTCTGCCGTACATCTAATTATTCTGATCGCGGCGTTCAGCTGGGTCGGCACGGCGCGCGCCGTGCGCGCAAAGGTTTTGCAGCTGCACACACAGCCGTTTATTGAAAGCTGCCGGATCCTTGGCTACAGCCGCGCCCATATTGCCGTGCGGCACATCCTGCCGAACCTGTCAGACGTGCTGCTCTCGCGCTTTCTGCTCGGGGTGAACAGCTGCATTATGATGGAGTCAACGCTCTCGTTTTTGGGGCTTGGCGATCTCTATCGCCCGACGTGGGGCACGATGGTCAATTTTGCGTATAAACGCGGCGCATTTCTGCGGGGCGCGTATCAGTATCTGCTGGCACCCGGCGTGTGCGTCATGCTGCTGTGTCTGGCATTTTACCTGATCAGTCTCTGGCTGACCGCCAGAAAAGAAACCATTTTGGAGGCGTAACATGGGAAAATACTTTGCAGACGTTCATGCGCCACATGAAAGCCAGTTTCAGAATCTGCCGCATGGGCTTGCCGACACGGACGAAATTCTCGCCTGCCGCGCAAAACCGCAGACGTATGAAAATATTCTGGAGCTGGCAGACGCGCTGTGCTGGCAGCTGCGTTTCCGGGAGGCGATCGACGCTTTGACGCAGGCAGTCAAGCTGGAGCCGGAACGCATGGAAGCTTACCGCAAGCGCGGCCCCAAGTATCTCGATACGCTGCAATTTGAACGGGCGCTCGCGGATTATACGCACTGCGAACAGGCGGACGGCATGAGCATCGAGTCGCGCTACCGCATCGGCATGGCGCAGTATATGCTGCAAAACTATGATGCGGCGACCGCCGCTTTTGCCGGTTCTCTTGCCATCGCGCCGCAGGACGATGATATGTACATCGCGGATGTCTACTGGCTGGTACTTTCGCAGCTTCGTGCTGAAAAAGCGGACGAGGCACAAAAAACGTTGAAGCAGCATTATCGACCCGATATGTACGTCGGCCACCACACGGCGTATGAAAAAGCCATGCGCGTGGCGGCTGGCTTTGCGCCGATGGAGGATATGCTGGCAGAGTTGGACGCGGAACCGGACGATTTACAGTTTGCCATGACGGCTTACGGCCTTTGCGTACTGCTGGAAACGCATGGCGAGACGGAAAAGGCCGATGCCTTGCGTGAAAAACTACTTAAGCGCGACGGCTTCTGGTTCTGCTTCAGCTATCTCGCGGCATATAGCGACTATAAATACACAGTTAAACCGGCAGCAGTCACTTGACTGTTGCCGGTTGTTGCTCTAAGCGATTTTTTGTTGTCCTTATGCGTACTCGCCATTTCCGGCGGGCAGTTTTTATGTTTATAAATTATCGCACCAACTCTGCTTCCTCGTTTTTTCCGAGGCGGCGGAGCATGGTCTTTTTTACGGCGCGGAAAATGTTCTGGTAGCCTGTGCAGCGGCACAGGTGGCCGGAAAGAAGCTTGCGCAGTTCGTCGTCCGTGTATTCCTTTCCGGAGTTGACGATCTCGGTCGCCGTCAGAATGAAACCGGGGATGCAGAAGCCGCACTGGATAGACGTTTCCTCCATGAAAGCCTTCTGCACGTCGGAGACGGTGCCGTCAGGGTTCATCAGGCCCTCGAGCGTGATAATGTGCTTGCCCTCGGCCCAGACAGCCAGATACAGACAGGTGTTGATCGCCTCGCCGTCGATAAGCGCGGTGCATGCGCCGCATTCGCCGACCTCACAGCCCTTTTTCACAGACGTAAGCCGGAAATCATTGCGGAGCATATCCGTCAGACTTGCACGGACATCGACGATCTTTTCCACGTCTTTGCCGTTGATGTTGCATTTGACAAGAGCGTACTGTGCCATCAGATTTCACCTCCGCAGCGTTTGACAGACTCGATGAGTGCGCGCTTGGCCATTTCCACGGCGATGTGCTTGCGGAACGCCTTGCTGGCACGCCAGGAATCACGGGGATTGATGTCCTCCAGAACGGCCTTGGAGAACGCCTCAACATTTTCCATTGTGACGGGCTGGCCGTTTACAACGGCCTCGGCGCTCGGTGCGCGCATGGGCACAGGACCCGCGACGCCGTAGGCGATGCGCACACGGTCGAACGTTTTCTTGTCCGCGGACAGCCGCACATTGACGGAGCAGCCGGTCGTGGCAATTTCCATAGCGTTGCGCATGCCGTATTTGATATAGAAGCCCTTCGTATTTTCCCACGAGGCCTTCGGAATCAGAATTGCAGTCTGAATTTCACCCTCGGCGACGTTGATATCGACCGTACCGGCCTTGATATAGAAGTCCTTGATCGGCAGATACCGCTTGCCGTTCACGCCGGTCAGTTCGACAATCGCCTCCCATGCGTGGAGCGTAGAAGCGGAATCGGCAGAGGTCACGCCGTTGCAGGTGTTGCCGCCGATGGTGCCGGCGTTGCGG
>ERZ779843.3999-NODE-3999-length-11736-cov-3.034244_pt1 | contig 11736 bp, 13 predicted proteins | sample MGYA00511560_ERZ779843 | MGnify/ENA primary metagenome ERZ779843 (study PRJEB29588, sample SAMEA2158062) | human gut metagenome | biome: human gut; feature: human-associated habitat; material: faeces | place: Denmark | collected 2008/2010 ... | reverse complement strand
GAAAATCAGAGATTTTGATCTAGGAAAAATATAAACAAAAATTCCGGAAAGCCGCACTCTGTTTCGTGTGGCTTTTCGGGCATTTAAGCAGGGGAGAATATTGAAAAAGGGGACAAAACACAGAGTAAAAAAACTCGGGACAGCTTTTTTTGTGCTGTATGTCCTGATACTTGTATACCTTCTTTTCTTTTCAGAAGGTTATGGCCGGGTAGCAGACGCGGAAAGAGAATTTCGATATAATTTTGTTCCGTTTGTTGAAATCAGGCGTTTTTGGGTCTACAGGAAACAATTAGGGATGTTTGCACTTTTTACAAATATTTTCGGAAATGTGCTGGGATTTATGCCATATGGGTTTGTTCTTCCGGTGATAAACCGAAGAATGCGAAATGGCTTTTTTATTATATTATCCGGTTTTTCCATCAGTCTGACGGTGGAGGTGATCCAGCTGATCACCAGGGTCGGATGTTTTGATGTGGATGATATGATACTGAATACTCTGGGCGCGGCACTGGGATATGGAATTTACGCAGTCTGCGACAAAATTAGGAGAAAACATTAATGGCAAGAAGATATCGATATGCATTTGCAAAAAAAAGAGAAGCTGCGAAAGGAAAGTGGTCCGTAGGACTGGCAGCAGCTTCCCTCGTGCTGTTTATTGTGGCAGTTGTGCTTGCACTTTTTCTTGACGGAAAGCTCGGGGGCCTGATTGGCGGAACCGGGCTTTTTGCGATGCTGCTGTCAGCATACGGCTTTGCACTGGGCCTTTCCAGCTTTTCAGAGGAAAACCGGAAACACCGGACAAGTATGATCGGATCGATCTTAAACGGTGTGATTCTGGTAATCTGGCTGGGACTTTTTTTATCAGGAGTATAAAAAATGGAAGAAAAAGAACGATTAAAAGCAAGAGACACACAAAAATTGCAAGAAGAAGAGGAGCAACTTCGTGAAAAATATAATCCTGACAATATTTTCAATAACAGAAAAACAGAAAATGTTGAAACTGTAGCAGAGCCTGTTGCAATGATAGAATACAGAGAGTCATTCTTTAGTCGAATTATAAATAAAATTAAAAATATCTTTAGAAGAAAATAAAACAAATTCGCATATCAAATTCTTATGATATGCGAATTTTAAATCTATTCTTTAATTAGTTCTAAATTTTTAAAATAAAAGTAATTTTCTCTAGCACCAAGAAAAAATATTTCTCTATCTTCATAATCCATCATTCTTGAATAGAGTGAAAGCAATTTTTGAAGATATTTACATTCTTCTGTATTCAAAATTTCAACATCGTTATCTTCTATAAGTGCTAAAATATTAGGATATTTTTCCTTGATTTCACAAACTTGCTTTCTTAATTTTTCATATTCTTCACATTTTGTTCTTAATGCAATTCTCCTACTATCAATTAATTCGCTTAATTCTCCTGAATCTATATCATATAATTTAATATCTTCCATTTTCAGTTCCTCCTACACATATATTAATTCTGTAAAAATAATTTCTTCTACAGCATTTTTAATAGCATTCATCTTGCCAACCCATTCCATTTGATTTGTCGCCTTTAATTCTTCAGTAATATTTTCTCTTTCTGCAAATTGCTTCATTAGCAATTCAAATCTATCATTTGCAGTTTTATCTACATCCATTAAATGTTTTTGTAGTTTATTTTCTATAAGTAGTACAGTATATTCTGCTTTTTTATTTTCTTTTAAATATCTTAATCTCATTCTTCCATATTTTCCAATTTTAAAATCTTTCATATTAGGTGCTATTAAATTTGGTATATAATAGTCTCCTACTTTTGTATATTCTAATTCCATAAAATCATGTCCTTTCCTATTTATCTTTCATAATATTTTTCTTTCTTATCAAATTGGTTTATATCAAGTTGTTTTTCAGTATTAAACTTATTATGTGTTTCTCTTTCAAAATCGCGTATAATTTGATCCTCAGATGAAAAATCAAATTTATGACAGAGCCATCTTATAAATTTTTTTAAAGTTACCTTAAATTTATCAATCATTTTATAAAGTTTCTTATTTTCTTTTTCTAAATCATTAATTTTTTGTCTGTATTGACTGTCTATATCTTTGATTTTATTTACAATTCTATTATCAAAGTCTTTTTCTTTATTATCTAAATCTTCTTCTAATTTGCTACATTTTTGTTTTAAGGTGTTGTTATCTGCTATTATTTTAGAGTGATTGTTTTCATATTCAGTAGCCATATTTACTAATTTTTCTTGTTTTGATAATTCTTCATGTAGAGAACGATTTTCAGTATAAAGTTTTTGTATTAACTCATCCTTTGGCTTTATAATTTCACTTGCTATTTTCTCATCACGATTAAATACTATTTTCTTTATATCTTTAATGTCTGGAACTTTTGGTAATTCAAGTGTTATATTTTTCAATACTTCTTTGGTATTTTCAAAATTTGTAAGTTGTTTATAGTTTGGTATAGTTTCGTGTTTTCTTCCTGTTTCCTCTGCAGGTAAGCCTCTTTCAAGTTCAAAGCCTTTTGAAGTAACATATTCAAAGTAAGCATTTTGCAGGTTTCTATAACTATCTCGACCTTTCCAAAAATCTTTGCAACATATTTTGTCAATTGAATTTCCTTCTTTATCTTGTATATGAATTACAGGTACATATACTAAATGCATATGTGGTGTACCTTCATCTAAATGTACTACTGCAGATATTATATTTTTTTCTCCAAGATTTTTGTAATTGCATATAAATTCATAACTTTCTTTAAAATATCTTTTGGTTTCTTCAGTTCCAATTCTATTAAAAAATTTTTCATCAGATGTAAATATCATTTCACACATTATAATGCTGTTACTTCTTATTTGACCCTTTAAATTATTTTCCTCTTTTAGCCTGTCAAATTCCTTTACATAGTTTAATTGATTTTTCTTTAAATAATAATTTAGGTGAGTTCTCTCTATATCTATTTCTTTATTTGAATGATTTTTTGCTTTTCTATCATTATGGACACATATTCCTTGTGCTTGATTTCTTGTTAATTTTTCATTTCTCACTATTGCATAACTCATATTCTTCGTAGCCCTTTCTTGCAAGAATAAGTTTACTTTGAGGTGAACCAAAAATATTGGACAAAAAATATTAAAGTATGGAGGTTCACCAGTATGTTTAAATATTCATTTGATTTTAAATTTAAAGCAGTAAAATATGTTGTTTATGGAAAGCATTCATATAGAGAAGCTGCAAGAAAATTTAATGTCCATCAAGAACAAATAAGAGTATGGACTAATAGGTATAAGACTTATGGTAAAAATGGACTTATACCAAAGCCAATTCAGAAATATGATGGCAAATTTAAGGTAGATGTTGTAGAATATATGTATGCTAACCATTTATCTTTTGAAAAGACGGCTCTTCACTTTGGATTGCCTTCTTCTACAAATGTTGTATTATGGAAGCAAATGTATGAAGAGAAAGGTGCTCAGTATTTGCTAAATAATAGAAATATTGCAATTGATAGAGTAAGAGTAAATCGTGTGAAAAAGAAGAAAAATAAACAAAATACTAATTCAAATACATCAATAAAATCTACTTCTAAATCTTCTCTAAAATCTGATAAAAGTAATGAAGAACTTTTAAAAGAAATAGAAGATTTAAGAATGGAGAACGATTACTTAAAAAAATTACAAGCCTTAGTTCAAAAAAGAACAAGCCAACAAAAAAAGAAAAAGCATTAGCCGTTTATGAATTAAGGCAAAAGTATAAAATAACGGCTCTATTAAGAAAAGCAGAATTATCAAAAAGCACTTATTATGATATTATTAGTAAACTTTCAAAGCTAGACAAATATGAAGAAGTTAAAGAAGTAATAAAGCAAATATATCATTCAAATAAAGGAAGATATGGCTATCGTAGAGTTACATACGAGCTTTTAAATAGAGGCTATAAATTAAATAGAAAAACGGTTTATAAATTAATGAAAGAGTTAGGGTTACAATCATTTGTTAGAGTAAGAAGATATCGCTCATATAAAGGAAATTATGGGAAAGTAGCACCTAATATATTAAAAAGAGAGTTTAGAGCAGATAAGCCAAATTCAAAATGGGTTACAGATGTTACTCAATTTAATGTATTAGATACAAAAATATATTTATCTCCCATAGTAGACTTGTTTAATGGAGAAGTTATAAGTTATAATATATCTGAAAGCCCAAACTTTCATCAAATAGAAGATATGCTAGATAAAGCATTTATAAGGATTTCAGACAATACGAATTTGATTCTTCATTCAGATCAAGGTTGGCAATATCAAATGGAGAAATATCAAAATCGTCTAGCAGAAAAAGGAATCATACAAAGCATGTCTAGAAAAGGAAATTGCTTAGACAATGCTTGTGCAGAAAATTTCTTTGGTTTATTAAAAACAGAGTTTTTCTATGATAAAATATTTGAAAGTGTAACTCAATTTAAAAGAAAACTTATAGATTATATAAATTATTATAATAATGAGCGTATAAAATTAAGACTAAAAGGAAAAAGTCCAATTCAATATAGAATGGATTTTGAACAAGTAGCATAAAAAATTGTCCAACTTTCGTGGGTCACTTCACTTGTCTAACACACTAGACAAGTTTTTTCAAAACTTATCCGTGTGCCCTACGGGGTTTACCTAAAAATTGCGTACCGCATTTTTTAGGCTATATTTCATAATGGCTATTGCCATATATGAAATATAGTGAAGTTGCAGTTTATGGTTTGTCTTGCAACTTCATATCAGAGCCTTTTCTACGAAGTAGGTATTGTGCCATCGAAATTATTGTTAGCATATAAGAAATCAAGTGAACCATCTTCATAATTTCTTCCGTTGTAGGAAGTAGCATTTTCTTTCTTATTTCGAGCAAATATATGTGTATTTCCTAAATTATTATATAAGCAAATCATCAAATAATTTTTAGTATTTTGTATATTAGGTACATTTTTTAATATATCTAATAACTGTGTTAAGTTCTCTTTTACTATAAGTTTTAATTTTTCTAATATTTTAAGATGAGGAATTGTAACTTGTCCAACTTTTAAATTATCTTTATAGTATAAGCCATCTATTACATCTTCTAATATTGCTTTATCTTCTACAGTAAATTCATCTAATTTACATTTATCTTTTATTTCTTTTAAAGTAAGTTCTTCATCACTTTTAGGATTGATTGAATCAGTCTTGATAATATCAGTCTTGATATTATTAGTATTGATTATCTGTAAATTCTCCAGTTCTTGACTTGTAATATTTACTGTTCCTGACCTGTAATTTTTACAGTTCTGTAACTGTAAATTTTTCTGTTCTGGAATTTCTTCGTGAATAATTTTTCCTACATATATTATATTTGGCTTTCCCAAACCTTGTCTTTTGTCTGCAATTAATTTCACTTCTGATAATTGTTTAAATGCTTTTATTACAGTTTTTTCTGATAGACCTAACTTATCTTGTACTTCTTGTCTAGTAAAAATAAGATAAACATTATTCTCTGAATCTTTCCAACTATTCTTTTGTGATAGAGATAATCTGTCGATTAGAAAAGCATATAATATTTTACTATCAGAATTTAATTTATCTTTATATAAAGAGTTTACAAACAACTCTTGTGGTATCTGATAAAATTTGTTTTCTAGTGTTTCATTTGACTTGTATGGGATAAATTCCATTATATACATTCTCCTTTCTTTGAAGAACTTTGATAACTACTGAAATATAAGCAAAAATTGCTTTGTTGAAATTTATTGAAAATTTTTATAATTTTTGTTGAAATGTTTTGTTGAAGAAAAAATATGAATTTTACAACATTTTTCTGAACTCAAAAAAATTATGCTATTCTCAAATTTCTTTGAAAAATAGCATAATTCATAACTTTTGAATTTTTATAAATTCTCTTAAATTCCCTTGAAAAAGGGCAAAATATGGTCGAGGTGACAGGGATCGAACCTGCGACCTCATGGTCCCAAACCACGCGCGCTACCAACTGCGCTACACCTCGAAATCAAATTAAATAATCAACGCTTATATATAATAGCACATATTTTAACAATTTGCAATAGATTTAAGCAAAAAAATACCAAAAAATTTTAAGAAAAATTTCAAAGACGTTACAGATTACGGACTGTGAATAGCAACCTAAGACAGTGAAATACAACTTTTAAAACCATGAAATGTAAAAAACACAATTCACAAAATATGCAAACTGTGTTTTAAATATATAAAATTTAACGAAAGCCACCGCCGCCTCCGCCACCACCGAAGGAACCACCGCCTCCGCCGCCAGAAGAGAAACCGCCACCCCCAGAAGAATAACTTGAAGCTCTAGACATACCACTTTGAGCAGCAGAATAACCATGAGACATACAATGATTAACAAAAACAATATTATCGTAATCATTAAAATGAGACTGTTGAATCATATCAGGATAAACATCATTAAAGTTTTTAGCAACCTCTTTCGCAATACCCATTAACTGAGCAAAAATCAAATAATCCTCAAACAAATTAACCTCAATAGGTTCTCTACTAGCAATAAGAGAATACTCTTTCAAAAACTTTTTAAGACCAGCAAGTTCCAAAGCCTCTTGTTTCAAAGCAGGAGTAGCCTCATGTGTAGTAACAATATAGAATTTCAAATACTTAGTATCAACAACATTAATCAACCCCTCACTTTCAAGTTTATAACGTTCATCATCCATAACATTTTTGAACCAGCCAAAAATCATATCATAATTAGAATCACACCAGTTTTCAAAATCCTTCTTCTCCAAAACACCATCGCCACTAGCATCAGAAATCATCTTAAATAAACGTTGTTCAGTTTCATCAGTAATACTATCAAATTTACCTCTTTTTATAACTATAACATCACTATCTCTCTTAACCAAAGAACCAACTGACCTTTTTTCAATAGTAATAAGAGAATCTTTAAGCCATTTTAAAAGCAAAGCACCCAAAATATCAGTTCTATTCTTTAATAACTTGTATGAATAACCAATATAATAAGCCCTAAAAATATCACCATTACAAGGAATATCTCTAAAATACTCTATTTCACGATTCGAAATAGCGGAATCCTTCTTTATAGTTAATTTACTTTCTCCTTCTGATCTCATTACACCAAGAATTGTAAACAAAACAGTAAAAAATAAAGCAACCAAAAGTCCAATAATTGATAAAGCACCAACAAATCTATCACCAAAATCACTTCCACTTTTTTTAGCATATTTCTTAGCACCCTTTTCAGCCATATTAAAATAATACTCAAAATCATGTTTCAAAGAATTAGAACTACTGAAAGTACCTTGTGGAAACTTAACCAAAATAGTCATATATTCATTAGTATCTAAACGCCCAGCAGACTGCATCTCAATGTAGCCATCATAAACATAAGCAGTACCACCATAATTACCATAGCCCCAAACATCAACTGAATCTTCAATATCAAAATTAGAATGAATCTTAATATAAACACTTCCAATAGGATTTGAAAAATCTTTAGGAATAAGAGTCCAATATATCATTTGTGAATCTGTTAAATTAGCAACAAAATCAGTAATATTATACTTTACAGTATATGTATGACTACCATATTCGCTTATACCCCAACATAATTCAACACCATTTGAAACCTTATTTATACCACATTTATAAGCCTTATTTTCAAGAGAAGAAGATGTTGACCAACTAGATAAAGTTTGATATGTTGTGTTATTTTCAGATACAGAAAGATTTTTAATTGTTGAATTTCCTAAATTATAATAAGGATGATAAATTTCTGTACCTTGAGTCGCATTACAATCCCAAATTTCAGAAATCGTTGCATCACCGTTACTATTAACATAAATATCCATTGATATTTTATTAATACTATTCGCTTTAACACTTTTTGTTAGACCAAATATTGCAATACTCAGTACAAATACTGAGAATAGCTTTAAAAATTTTTTCATTTTTTGTCCCCCTTTATTTTGGTCAATTATTTCATATTTTTTGCTTTTTCACAATGTTTTTGAAATAATTTGTATAAATTTTTTAAAAGCCCTTGCAAATTATGCTAAAAGTCATTATAATATAACATATGCACCAGTAGCTTAGTTGGATAGAGTGTTCGGCTACGAACCGATATGGCAGTAGTGCATAATCATAAATAATAGGGAATTTGAGGAAGTGATTACAAACTGTTTCCCAATTCGTTCCCCAAAACAATAAATTTAGTTGTATATTTTCTAAATTTTTGTTATACTTATTTTAATTTAAAAATATATGTAGCTGTAGCTCAACTGGATAGAGTACCTGGCTACGAACCAGGCGGTTGCAGGTTCAAGCCCTGTCAGCTACACCAAAATGCACTTATTTATAAGTGTATTTTTTTAACTTGCTAATTTCTTTTCCGGCCTAATGTCTTGTATTCTTATTTTTATTTTTATTACATTGTTAAAATATTTATCATTTTCTGCAATAAGTTTTTGTAATTCAAGCTCACTATTTTGTTGTCTATATAATTTCAACATTTCATTTTTCTTTCTTTCTTCTGTAATATGTATATAATATTTTCTTGTTGTGTCAAAATCAGCATGTCCCATAATAACATGTAATACTTCAGGAGGCATACCCAAAGTTGAGCATAGTGTTGCAAATGAATGTCTTAAACCATATGTAGTAAGATGTTCTAAATTATATTTTTTTATAAATTGTGGCATCTTATTTGTCAAATTCTCATAAACAAAAGGTTGTCCATTTTCATCATATAAAATGGTATCTTTATAAGCATTATTGATATGTACAATATCCTTCTCAAAATCAATAGAACACCATTTAAAGCCGCAAGCTTCCTCTGGTCTTGCTCCAGTCAAAAGTATAGATTCAAATAGATATACCCATTGTCTTTTGTCTTTTTCAAATATATCTAGCCATACTTCTTGCCTGTCTTGTTCCAAATGTTCTATTTCAATTCCTAGAGATTTTTTATCACTAACAATTTCAATTTTTTCTGCTGGATTATCTGGTCTTAATTTTTCTTTTACAACAAGGTCTAATGATAATTTTACAACAAGTCTACTATCTTTTAAATACTTTGATGAATAGTCTAATGTTTCAATATGATCTTCAATGTGTTTTTGTTTCTATAAATAGAATGCAAAGAGCAGACCCTAAATCTAAGGTCTGCTCCTGCAACATAAAGAACTAACTTGGATTAGATTTCTGCAGTCCAAAAGTCTCTGCAAAAGCTATTAAAACCATTAGCTTTTGCAGTACTTGTACACATCTCAATCCATACTTTTGTTTTCTCATCATTTGTGGAAACATAAGCATAGTACCGAGTAACGCCAGCATCTTCGAATCCATGCTGGAGCAGATAGTTTTCCAGCATTTCGGAGTTCTCAAACTTAATTCCTCTTAATTCCTCTAAAGCCTTTTTGGCTTCATTGGAACTAGAAAAGCTAATTAAGCTCCCATTGTTGGTTTCAAGCATACTACTTAAGTGATAGTACACCCGTTCTACCTGTACATACTCCGGGTCCTTGCATTCTCTTTTTCCTTTCAAATTTGGAACTATCTCAAGGAGAGATTTTTCCAATTCTTCCAGGGAAAGAAAGCCCTTGCTTCCAACGTCTATCAACTGAGAGATTTTTTCTTTCTTTTCTCTTATATTAGGAATTCCAACCAATTTGGTCAAATCCTTTTCAAGAGTATAAAGGATGCGGAAACAATTATGGCTGTCGCCTTCGTGCTGAGTCTGTTTGTGAATTGCCCATGTCGCACCAGTAACTTTAAGGTACTCATTTCCCTCATAAGCACATGTACCAGGGCAACTTTCTTCCCAGCTTTCGGTTCTACCTGAACTGTATTCTTGTTGTTCAACTTTTCCATCTGTAAGCAAGTGGGAATAGCATTCACCACCACCATATCTTGCGTTACGAATAGAAAATGTCTGATTTGGATCTTCATGCTTTACAGCAGAAATCCCATGTTCTTCCAAGAATTTCTGGAATGATCCATCTCTAAAATAAGCATAACGCTCATCGATATAGCCCCCAGCTAATCCAAGAAGTCCATCAGACAGTTTGGAACCTTTAGGAACTACAAAACCTTTCCTTAAAGTTTTTACCTTATCATAAGGAACCTTAAGGGTTAGTTTTGCAAATCCATTCGGCTGGATAACATATCTCATGCTATGCTCACCATCGGAATATCCTCTGACAGCATCACATTTGATATTTCCGTCCTCATCAATGAGGCAATCCCATCCGTTTGCGATGATATGCGTAGGTTCAACCATGCTGACATAGCAGCCGTTTGTTCCTACAAAAAAACCATTCTCAATCCGTACTTGTAATGTAGCCATTTTTTCCTTTCCCTACTACCCACTTTGTGGCGTTCGTTCCCAAAACATAAGGTCGGCTAACCTTATATTTTTGCTTCATTAGCGGGGCATTTCTTTTTTAGAATAATAATTGTTTCGCACTAGGAAAAAAGATTTCTCAAGTTAGTAACTTTATGAGATAACATAAGTTATCTTTTTTTCAATGTGCATGCAAAATAACACAGCTTTGCATACTTATATAATACCACAAATTATAAAAAAAATCAAAATTTTCTACTCGAACTGATAGCATAAATTTGCGATAAGTGAAAAAGTACAATTTTTAATAAATATGATAAATGATATGGATATAAAAGATAAATTAAGACTAGCAATATGTATGAGCCAAAGCAAATGGTCAGGGCTTATATACAACACTAAAGAATATTATAAAAAATTTGATAGCTTACTAAAAAGTATTGATGAAGAATATAGAGCTACTATCATAAATTTTGGAAAATATAAACTTGTAATGTTTGCAATGGCTAAAATTATGGAAATGGAAACAACAGAGCAAAATATTGAAAATGTAGTGTTACAATTGATGTGAAACAAAAAATATAGAAAAAAAGTGATTCAAGTAGTATAATTGAATTGTCAAAATAAAAATTATACGAAAGGACCTGAATCACTTATGAATAATATTATAACACAAAATCAAAAAAATATAAAGAGATATTTACCACATGAAATAAAAACAAGAGAAAATGCAGTAAAAATGTATAGAAATTGCAATGATATAGGATATGTATGTAGAAAATATCATATATCAAGGACATCATTATGGAGATGGAATAAAAATATGATGGAAGCAAAGAGAGTTTAGAAGATAAGTCACATAGGCCATTAAGTAAGCATACAAAAGAACATACAGAAACAGAAATAAAATGGATAAAAGATTTAATAAAAAGAAATCCACATATAACATTAAATGAAATATGGTATAAGTTAAAAATAAATAAAGGATATACAAGAAAACCAGCATCATTATATAGAGTATTAAGAAAAATAGGATATTATAATAATCCAGAAATAAAAGGAACATCAAAGAAACATAATCAAAAATATCATACACCAACAGAGATAGGAAAAAATGGCAAATAGATGTAAAATATGTACCAAAAGAATGCAAAACAGAAGAAATACAGACAGATAATGGAGTAGAATTTACGTTTTAATAGATCAGATGTAAAAAGAGAACATCCAATGGATACATTATTGAAAGAAATAGGAATAAAACACCACAAGATAAGACCAAGAACACCAGAACATAATGGAAAAGTAGAAAGAAGTCATAGAAATGACAATGAAAGATTTTACAGTTACTTAAAATTTTATAGTTTAGAAGA
>ERZ779843.3997-NODE-3997-length-11737-cov-7.588512_pt1 | contig 11737 bp, 6 predicted proteins | sample MGYA00511560_ERZ779843 | MGnify/ENA primary metagenome ERZ779843 (study PRJEB29588, sample SAMEA2158062) | human gut metagenome | biome: human gut; feature: human-associated habitat; material: faeces | place: Denmark | collected 2008/2010 ... | reverse complement strand
TTTAACGTTTTTCAGTTAAAAACATAGTCATGCTCCTGCCTTCTAACTTTGGAGCTTTGTCTACTACTGCAATATCACTTAACTTCTCAGCAAAATCTTCTAATATATGCTTGCTGGAATCGATATGTGCCATCTCACGGCCTCTAAATCTTAAAGATACCTTTACTTTATCGCCTTTCTCGATGAACTTTCTTGCTGAATTACACTTAGTATTCAAATCATTAACATCTATGTTAGGTGACAAACGAACTTCTTTGACTTCTATTGTTCTCTGCTTCTTCTTAGCTTCCTTCTCTTTTCTGACAAGTTCATACTTATACTTGCCATAATCCACAAGCTTACATACAGGTGGCTTTGCAGATGGGGCAATCTTTACTAAATCAACCTCTGCCTCTCTTGCCAGTTTCATAGCATCCTTAGGAGACATAACTCCAAGCTGCTGTCCTTCTTCTCCAATAACACGAACTTCCTTATCACGGATCTGCTCGTTAATCATTAATTCGCTAATAGTAGTGCACCTCCAAAATCAAAAAAAGTGGATAGTCAGACTATCCACTTTTTAATCATAATGCATCTTAATTGCTGTTTATCATGCATATTCTTAAAAATATAAACCCGAGTCGCCTTTATGCGCTAAGGTGAGAGTGGATACTCTGCTTCGTTTAACAACTATTAGAGTTTAACACTAATAGTTATAGCTGTCAACTATATTTTTAAACATTTCAAACAAACATTTCAAATATTTCAAATTTCTACAATACAAAAATGATACATTGTTTTATTTTTTATCTTACAACTGACTTTTTTCTTAATACTACGAATGCAAGACCTGCACATGATACAACTGCGAATAATACATAGAGTGCTATATTATACACATCACCTGTGTTTATTGTGTTATCTGATGCCTGTCCATTTCCTGTTGTTGCTACATCTTCATAGCATATAGCGTATGTAGAGAATTTATCTGTTGTAAATGTAATAACTCCGTTTTCGCAGCTTGTTTCAAGTGCCTCTGCAACACCATCATGAATTCTTACAACTGTATATTTTCTTTCTACAGATGAATCTGTATTCTTAAGACTTTCAGGAATATCAAGCTTAACAACAACTCCAGCAGCTGTTTCTGTTACTGATACTTCTTTGAGACTTCCTACTTTCTTTAATAATGTAAGATCAAGATATGCTCCAACTACACCATTGTTAAGAACTTCCTTAACTTTATCCTCCACAAGCTTCTTATCGCTTTCTGATACTGTAGCTGTTACATCTTTGACCTCCATAGATACCGAAACTGTACTTCCGTTTTCTATTTCTTTCTTTTCCTCTTCTGTGAATGTGATTCCTCTCACTGGTACTTCGGCCTTTATATTGATGCCATCATCAGCCTTAATTACCGCATTTACCTTATCTAAATCTGATGTGCTTGGTGTATCACTTGGTGTATTTGGTGTGTCGCTTGGTGTGTTATCTCCTGGCTTATTATCATCTGGTGTGCTATCTCCTGGCTTATTATCATCTGGTGTATCACTTGGTGTGCTATCTCCTGGCTTATTATCATCTGGTGTGTCACTTGGTGTGCTATCTCCTGGCTTGCTATCATCTGGTGTATCACCTGGCTTAACATCAGAACCAGTTATTACCTTACCATCTACAACAAGTTTTATATCTGAGAATGTTACATCTGCCTGTCTTGCTACAAATAAACCTACATATACATAATCCGCATCTATTGATGTAAGCTTGAAATCAAAACCACCTGATATAGCAGCATTATCGCCAAATGTACATGCGTATCCATCACTGTTGCTCTCAATCTTAAGTGCATATGTCTTACCAGCCTCTACTGGATTCTCTAATGTACCACCATAACCTAATGCACCATCTTTTCTCTTAAAGCAGTTAGCTGTTCCCTGCTTGATACTTCCTGCTGCAACATAATCTCCAAGAGCTGACTTATCATTAACATCAATATACATCGCATCTCTTGCCATAAGACCAAATGCAACCTGATTGTGTTTATTAATGCTGTTTACTGTTGCATTAGCTGTTATTACAAAATTACTATCTGCAGGTACTTTATAATAATACATTGCAATTCCATCTGTTGTTGATGATATCTTTCCCTTACCATTAACAGCAATGTGAATGCTTCCATCTTCATTACCCTCAAGTATGAACTTATCTTTAATAAGATTTGGGTCTCCACCTATATCTCCAAATATTGAACCCTTGAAAACTCCTGCATCTTTCCATAATTCACTCTGCTTAAGTTCTCCTGAATATTCAGCTTCCTTATAATCTGGATTAGACTTAAGTACATCAGCCTTAACAGGTGCTTCCTTAGCTGTTATATGTTCTGATATTCCAGCCACTCCAAGTTCCTTAATTGTCTTAGTTACAAGATAAGCATTATATGTTCCACCATAAATATTTGTATGTGTATTATCAACACTTGTAGCCTTAGATGATGTCCATGCATGAAGGTTGACTGTCTCATCTGGTCCTAATGTATCATATAACTCTTTTGTCATCTTAGTCATATCAACAACTGGTATGTTAAGTTCCTTACCAAGATTCCTTATAGACTGGGCATAATCTCCACCCTTGAAATCACCACTATCCTTTGTGATATGAAGATTGCTGTCAGACCATTCTGTTGTAGCAGTTCTTCTTACTATAGGTGTACAGAGGATAACTGTTGTACCAGCTGCCTGCGCAGGCTTAATATAATTTTCATATAATGAGTTAGCAAATGAGCCAGCTGTCTTATAATCACCATTAGGATCTGTATATCTGTCTGCTTCTGCCTTTTCATCATTATGTCCGAAGCCTATAAGAAGATAATCACCCTGCTTCATACCAGATGTAAGTTCATTATACTCCTTATCATTAACATAGCTCTTAGAACTTCTTCCTGATAAAGCTATATTCTTTACTTCATATGTTCCATCAAGATACTTATCAATCTGTGTACCCCATCCGTATCTTGGATAATAATAATTATCAGCAAAAGAACTTACTGTAGAATCACCTATTATCCATACTGTAGGCTTGCTGCTGTCTTTATTAACCGCATCATCAGCCATAGCCATAACGTTCCAGCCTATGCTCATAACAAGCAAAAGCAAAGCGCTAAGCAGACAACTTATACGTTTTCTGTTTCTTTTCTTCATCATAAATAACCTTCCCTTTCTTTTCTGGACAATCCGTCCCTTTTTATGGAATTATAAAGTATGAACCAGTGTCAAGGTCAATATCTTTTTACACATTTAATAATGCATTGTACATAAATCCATACATTATTATATTTCAAAAAATATTCAGGCAAATAATATTCAAGCAAATAATATTCGAACGAATAATATTCAAGCATTCAAAAACCAGACACACAACAACCTAAGTCATTGTGTATCTGGCTTTATTCAATGCCAATCAATACTAATCAATTCTAATCATTACTAAAACTAGTATGTATAACTATTATATTATTTATTAATCAGCCTTTTCTTTTTTCTATCTTCATACACAAGAAGTACTATTCCAGCTAATGCCATTGTAAATGCCACACTATATCCCATCACGTGATATACATCTGCTGTTTTTACATCATCTTTAGAAGCATCTGGATTTTTATCGTCAGATGATATAGCATTGTCATCTTTATTACTGTCACTATCTGACGTAGCTCCATCATCTTTCTTATCGCTGCCACCCTGTTCTGGCGCTGGTGTTGGGTTTGGCGCTGGTGTTGGGTCTGGCGCTGGTGTTGGATCCGGTGCCGGAGTTGGGTTTGGCGCTGGTGTTGGATCTGGTGCTGGCGTTGGATTCTCGCTCTTATTAAGTTCTTCACTCTTAGCACTTATTGCACCTAAAAGGCTCTGGCCTTTTGTTGTCCAGTACACTGCATCTTCTGTGAATCTGCCATTTGCATCTGCTGCTTTCGCAGTAAGCACTCCATTCTTATCAACAACAAACACCTGCTGTCCATCCGGATTAACACCTGCTACTCTGGATGGTGATTTAACAGCCTTTGAGAGTGATATATTCATATTCTGGATCTGCTGTGCAAAGAGTTCTGCTGTTATGAATCCACCAAGCTTATTGCTATGTGTACTGTCTCCTGCTGACATAACCTGTGTACCATTAACAGACTTGCCATTAGCTGCCTTTTCGTCTGCTTTGTATGCTTCCTCATACATATTCTTTGTTATCTCAAAACCATCAATAAGTAATACATCCTGTTCCTTTGCAAGCTGTTTAACTGCTTCAACATATGCATTATTTTCAGTTACAAGTGTTCCTGTTTCTTTATCTGTTGAATCATGATGTGGTTTGATAGTACCCTCACTAGTATAATAAAGTCTTGATACTGGTGTTATAAGAACCGGTATTGCCCCTGCTTCCTTTGCCGCATCAATATATTGTTTAAGATACCATTTATAAGTACCACCACAATCATATGAATAGAATGTATCTCCATACTTTGAAGTAAGTGATGATGGTGTTGCCACTTTAGTTCCTGCTGTTACAGGATATATTCCGTCAGCATCTGGCTGTCCAAGTGGTACATATCTATCTTCAATGTATCCTTTTCCATTAGCACAGTCATTGTGTCCAAACTGTATAAACAGATAATCGCCTGCTTTGATATTGGCTTTTATCTTATCTAATGAGCCCTCATTGATAAAGTTTCGGCTGCTTCGTCCTCCATTGGCATAGTTCTGCACCTTAACCTTTGAAGAATCAAAGAACGCCTGTAAATATTCGCCCCATGAGCCTTCAGCCTGAGCCTTACCGCTCATATACATACCTGATGCTGAATAATCCTTAACAGTAGAATCACCTGCTAAAAATACATTTACTCCATCACCAAGTTCTATATCTGTTGAACCTGTAGGATCTTCATATCCATCTCTTACATATGCCTCTGCCTTATATTTTACTGCTCCTGACTTAACACCACTTAAGTTCTCAGGTACAACTTCAACTTCAATATGCTTTCCAATAGCATCCTTAGAAATCTTATATGTATTATCAGCATTGGCAGTTGACGATTTTGCAAGTGTTCTGCTGCCATCCTCATTAACAATATACCAGCGGATCACTGATGCATCATTTTTATCATTCTTCTCTCCAAGAGAGTATATAACAGTAAGAGTATGTCCTGGATATGGTGCATTGATATCTCCATTATCCACAAGATATGGTTTCTTTACAAATGCTACTGTGCCCTCATCAGCCACATAAGCATTAGGTGTCCAGCCTGAAAGATAATCATTCACAACATCTTTCTTTGCAACACTTTCATCTGTTGTAACTCCTGTTACTCTCTTAGAAACATCTACTGCTGTTCCATCTGTATAAACCGAATTATATTCTGTATAACCAGCCTTCTCCGGCTTATTGCCAGACATTTCAAACCAGCCTTCATCCTTAATGTAACTACCATTTATCTTAGTATTAAGGAATGTTACTTTTGCATCCTGACCCCAAGGTCTTCCAAGATATCCTGCACTTACCTCAAGTTTATCACTGCCTATTATTGTACAGTTTCTAAATACATAGCCAATCTTAGTTGCTGCAGCAGAGGCTGGCTTATGTGCTGTAATATAACCACCTGCAGAGCCAGCACTGTAACCTGCAAATCTAAGCTCACATCCATCAAACACTGCGTTTCCATCACCAAATATGTAATCTGTATTACCCTCTATATGACAGTTCTTAAAGTACATATTAGTTGCTGAATTGCCAGTATATAATGTATCCTGGCTTCCAAGAAATTCACAGTCTGTGAATTCAACCTTATCAGCTTCTATAGCCATGGCTGTTGCTCTTTCTGTTGCTGCCTTTGATGTAACATCTGTTGCATAGTTTCTGTCTGGATTCTTATTTTCTGTAGGTGTCACACCATCTTCTATTTCTTCATCTGTTAAATAACGGTTAAACGAAGCTTCAAATGTGATTCCATCAGCACTAAATCCTGTTGCTGTATTTTTAAGCAGTACTGAACAGCCCCATTTTGCTGCAGCTGCCTTCTCATACTTATCATATGCATTTTCAGCATTATAATAGCCTTTAGAATCTATGCTGTAATACTTATATCCTATTCCATAATACCATGTAAGAAGCACTTCTTTGCCTGATGACTTTTCATCATTAACAAGTCTTACATATGGAGTTGATATAATAACCTGTTCTCTATATGTACCAGGAGCAATATGAATAGTAACTCCATTATTCTCATCAGGAGCAGGTGTCATTAATGATACTGCTGATACTGCTTCTTTTACTGTATTATAGTTTGCATTTCCTTTTTCTTTATATCCGACATATATATCAGATACTCTTTCAATCTGTTCCTTATCTTTAGTTGACACCATTAAGATGTCTTTAGTTACATCCGCATCATTGACTACTATATGTGTTGTTGTTCTATATCCATCAACTGCTGCTTCAACTTCATATGAACCATTTCTTAAAGAAACTTCATATCCATCTGATGTAACCTTTCCTGTATACACATACTTGTCATCAACATTGATAAACTTAATATCTGTAACTGCTGCTTTAGCATCAATATCTGTAAATCTACCTGTTACCTTATATAACTTCTTAGCAGAAACGCTTATATCTTTAGAGTAATCTGTCTGGCCTGTAACCTCTTTACCATCAGCTACTTCATAATCATTAACTCCACTAAGCTCAACTGTATACTTAACATCAGGCTCAAGTGTTGCTTTGAAAGCTTTGTTATCATCAAGCTTAAGAACCACATCATCTGCTAATGAAGATGGGTCAGCTACGAGCTTAACTGATAATCCCGATGTATCATAATCTGCTGCAAAGCCTGTAACCTTTCCTGTATATGTATATACTTTCTTTTCTTCTACCTTTAATGTAACTCCTGTCTTGCCTGTCAGAGCTTCATCTACAGTTGTTGTAACATTCTTTGTATCAACGGAAAATCCATATCCTGCTACTCCGGATAAAACTGCTGTATAATCACAACCTGCTGCAAGTGTAGCTGTAAATGTATTGCCTTTTACATCTGCATCATATGTGATATCGTTAACATCATCCTTAAATAAAACCTTCAGACCGCTTACCTGTACGCCTTCTATTGTTCCACTGACTTTTACTCCCGGAATTCTTACCACCCTGTTATATATAGGTTTTCCTGCTGCTGCATCTGTATACACCTTATATGAACCACTATACTTAGCTACGAATTCATACTTAGCTCCCTTGTTAGTAAAGCTTGCTTTTTCTACCTGTTCATTATCTTCACCAAGATACTTAAAAAGAAGTGTTCCATTAGCAGCATTGCTTGATGCCATGTATACAACTATCTTATCTCCGGCTTCTACATTGTTAATAGCAATGTATCTTCTTCCTTCTCCTCCTGTACCATTACAGTAGTACATACCGGATGCTGTATATCCATCATCATATGCTGTTGTTGCTAACGCATTGCTTCCATAGTTTTTGCCTGATGCCGAGAACAATCTGTCATTGGCATTATGATTGATTGTAAGATCACCAAATGTTGTTTCTCCGACAACGAATTTACCATCCTTTGAAACATTGTCACAATTCTCCCAGTCAGCAGCAGTAATATGATTATTATACTTATCTGTATCTGCTTCCTGTACTGTGCCCATGTCCCATACGTCAATCTTTCTTGTTGACGCTTTTGATTCTGCTGCAAATGCAGTTACGTCTATGCTTGTAACAAGCATAAGTACTGCACACAAAAGACTGCTAAGACGTCTTTTAGTTGTTTTGCGCATATTGACCTCCCTTTCTGCCTTTAAAGGCATTATAACATTATATATCTGCATGGATACTGTCAGGGTCTGTTTATAAAACCTTTTTGATATCCATAATACAAACTATAAAGTATGAACCAATGTCAAGGTCAATATCTTTTACATACTTAACAAAGAATTGTTTTTATATGTGAACATAACATATCATAATTCACTCTTTGTCTTCCCGTACACTCACGAACCCGCGCTATGCGCTATCCCGCCCTGCTTCGCATGGCTGTTCGTTCGTTAATGGCGCAAGAAAAGTAAATGTCTGCTTCGCAGCCGCTTCCTTTTCTTTTGCGCTCATTATCTCATAATTCACTGTTTTTCATGCCGTACAGGAACACTCATAAGGATATACATCACATGATCATCACTATCATCATCCTTAACCTTTGTTATAACTATACCCGTTATATCACCATCAAGGACAAGATTATGCTCTTTCATATAAGCAAGGTGACGCCCTATCATAATCTCCTTAATCTCATCCTGTGAGTGATCATATATATTGCTTAACTTTGCCGGCACCTTTGATATACCCATAACTGATGGCTTAGGAATATACTTCTGTGCATATTGGTTAATATGAAGATGATACTTTTCAAGATGCTCTTCCTTAATCGAATAACCACAGCTTATAGTAAAACGTCCTGCTTTCATCTCACTCTCAGGAATTATGTATATATGCTGTATTTCTGGTGAATTGTATAAAAACTCGCTTAGCTGCTCCAGTCTTTCTGGCTCCTGAAGCAGCTTTCCGCCATTCTTATATAAGACATAATACATAGGAAGACTTTGTTTTTCATATATATCTGTATTAGATGCCGCCTTATTCATAAGCAAACAGTCATCCTTAAGTCTGTGTCTTAAATACGTCATATAGGCTATCTGCTTATCCAACTGCTGCATGCGTTCCTGACATGCCTCTATAGTTTCATCAAGCGTATAATTCTGCATTTTACTTATCTGCTCATGCGTAAAACCATACTTTATATGCATTTTAGCATTGAGCACACCAAACACTCCATCATCATCGTAATACCTGTATCCGCTGTTCTCATCCCTTACAGCAGATATATAACCCATATCCTCATATCTTCTCACCGTATTTGTAGATACACCAAGAAGCTTTGCAAGATCACTTATCTTATACCTCATATATCTTTCGCCTCTTTCATTTGTACACATTACTTTATATCATCATAATATCAGTACTATAATACTATTTCAATACTGTTTAAAGACAACATTTCCATAATCCAGACTATATCATGCCCGCTTACATAAGCTCAGCTATGCCTGACAGTCTCACATATCTGTCTGATATACGGTACCATGTCGGAAAATCAACGACTCCTGTCTGTGGCATATTGTTAATCCTCTGAAACTGTCTTACCGCTTCTGCTGTCTGCTCTCCATATATTCCATCAACTGACAATGGTGGTATAGCCTTGTAATAATCTCCTATGAGATTCAGCTGCTCCTGAAGCTGTCTTACTTTCTGACCCGATGACCCTATATCAAGATTGGCACCAGGCCATGATGAAGGAATACCCTGTATCTGCTCTGCTGTATTTATATACATATCATCACCATAATAATATCTTAATATATCGATTGATGAATATCCCTGGTCACCAAGATACTTACTTCCCCACTGTGTCATCCAGTTTGGACAGCTTGATTTTTTTCCATCACAGTACTGTGTAAGTATTGGCTGCTTAACATTCGGACGTGAAAGATAATTATCAAATATTTCATCTACTACATTTGATATACTCTCAAATATATTTCTGCCATTCACCCATTTATGATCAAATGCTGTTGAAGATGTTATAGTAAAATTATAACTCTGGTTTCTATACCATTCTGTATACACCCTGTTCAATGTAAATGACATGATTGCAAGTATATTAGCCTCTAACGTCTGCCTTAGCCATGTTGAATATATCTCGCTGCTTGCAACATTTTTAATATAATCCTTATACCTGACATAATAATCAAGCGCCGTTGAATCAGTAGGAACACCATCATGCACAACTATAGTTTCAGGAATAACAACACGGCTTAGTACTATCTCACCAGACTGGTTAAGTGGCTTTATCTCACTCTCTGGTATCTTGGCTGGATAGTTTCCATACAGAGTATTAACCGGAATAACTATATTATCTTCCGCAACTGCATACTCATTTTCATTAAGATATACATCCTGTATACTCGTTTCTCCTGAAAAGACATCTATTCCGGATATGTTAGTCTCCTCATATCCGTTGGCACTGACATCAATCGTATATTCTGCAAATGGCTGTTTTTCCCCTGGCTCCATGCTGTACTCTATCGGTGGTGCTAAAAGTTCATCAAGATTAACAGCCCCCTCTGAATCCGTTACAAGTTCATTTATTATCGAATCCGGATTACCTGTGTATGACAGAGTGATTCTTGCATTTGCAAGCGGTGCTCCCTGCTGTTTATCATATACATTTATGTGCATCTTCCCTTTATCTATCATATCCTGTGGTGTTTCCATAGTATGAACATACACCATTATACCCCCATTCTGTATACACCTATATACAAAAATCAATATTTTTTCATTATTATATGTATCTTTATATATTTTTATGAATAAAATAAAATGATAATTCCCTTAGGAGCGGATATGTCAAAATATAAAGTAGCTCTTGATGCAGGCCATGGTGGCAGCGATCCTGGTGCTGTTTATAATGGCAGACAGGAAAAAGATGATACCCTCGACCTTACTCTGGCCGTCGGAGATATTCTTAAAAAAAATGGAATTGATGTTTTCTATACAAGAACTAACGACGAATATGAGACACCTTTTAAAAAGGCAACTGATGCTAACAACTCAGGCGCTGATCTTTTCGTGTCAATACATCGAAACTCTTCTGAAAAGCCCAACCAGTATTCTGGTGTTGAAACTCTTGTATACAATGATTCAGGACTTAAGTCAGAGGTTGCAAGAAACATAAACAACCAGCTTGAGAATGTTGGATTTAAGAATCTGGGAGTTGATACCCGGAAAAATCTTGTGGTACTTAAGAGAACTAAGATGCCAGCTGTCCTTGTTGAAGCAGGCTTTATAAATAATGAAAAAGATAATTATATATTTGACCAGGAATTCGATAAGGTTGCAAATGCTATAGCTGATGGAATATTAGAAAGCCTCCCTATTGGTTCACGCAACTCTAATACTCACCATTCAAACATCAGCTACAACAAAGCTAACAACTCCAATAATACCAGCAGTTCCAATAATACCAATAGTTCCAACAATACCAACAGCTCCAACAATACCAACAGCTCCAACAATACCAATAATTCCAGCAACGCCAGCAATATCAACAGTTCCAGCAATGCCAGCAATTTAGGAGCTTCTAGTACTTTCTATGATTCTAGTAGTTTCGGAAATTCCGACCATTCCGGTAATTTCATCGGCACAAGCAGTTCTATTAATAGTGATAATGCCTCTTATAGATATGATATAACTCCAAAAACAGAGACAGAAAGTATTACAGAAGGTATTAACAACTCTGATAATTATACTGCTGACACCGGATATAATCTCTGCAATGATAACTCCTGCAACAGCCTACACAATAACTCCTGCAACAACACCTGCAATAATTCATATATACATCAGCCTCTCTACCGGGTTCAGACTGGTGCATACCACAATAAAGATAATGCAGACCGCTTATTAAACTCTCTACTTATAGATGGCTTCCCAGCCTTTATAATATATGAAGATGGTTACTACAAGGTACAGGTAGGTGCATTTGCCGAACTATCCAATGCAATCAAAATGGAACGACGGCTAAGAAGATTTCATTATAGTACCTATATCGTTGTTTAATTGAATATTAGTTGGTGACGAACGGACGACAAATATAAGCTACAGG
>ERZ779843.3990-NODE-3990-length-11747-cov-2.889925_pt1 | contig 11747 bp, 10 predicted proteins | sample MGYA00511560_ERZ779843 | MGnify/ENA primary metagenome ERZ779843 (study PRJEB29588, sample SAMEA2158062) | human gut metagenome | biome: human gut; feature: human-associated habitat; material: faeces | place: Denmark | collected 2008/2010 ... | reverse complement strand
GAAATCTGACTGCTAGAGGTGTTTCATAACAGTAATTATGGGATAGATTAATAAATAAAAGAGGAGCTGATAATAATGGGATTTATTAATAAAGAAAAGGTCTTAAGAGGTGTTGGTAAAGCTGTTGACGTCACTAATAATGCGGCGGATAAGGTTACAGATTATGTAAAAGAAAATGAACTGGATAAGAAGGCTAAAAGTATGGCTGATGAATTTGGTGATGCAATGAAATCAGTAGGAAAGAGCTTAGAAGATACATTTTCTAGTATAGTAGGAAAGAAGTAAATATTTCAAATAAAACAATGCAAATAGAATGATAGACAAAATTATTAATACCAAGTTCACAATAATTCAGAGTAAATATTATTAAATATATTCACGGAGGATTTAATGGATATATTTGATATAATTGGTCCGGTTATGGTTGGACCATCAAGTTCACATACAGCGGGTGCGGTAAGGATTGGATATATATCCCAGAAGTTGATGGGAGAACAGATAAAGGAAGCAAATATTTTGCTGTATGGTTCTTTTCTTGATACAGGAAAGGGACACGGAACTAATAAGGCTATAGTTGCAGGACTACTTGGAATGCAGCCTGATGATATGAGAATACCACATAGTATGGAGATTGCCGAAAAAAAAGGAATAAAGGTGACATTTGGAAAATCAACGCTGAAAGAAGCACATCCTAATAGTGCACAGATTATATTAACAGGTATTTCTGGAAAGCAGCTTGAGGTTGTAGGTGAGTCACTTGGTGGTTCAAGAATAAATATCGCACAGATTGATGGAATAACAACGAATTTTTCGGGAGATTATCCAACTTTAGTTGTGCATAATCAGGATCAGCCGGGGCACGTTAGTGAAGTGACATCAATGCTTGCACACAAATCCGTGAATATTGCAACTATGCAGTTGTATCGTTCTAACAGAGGCGGTGATGCAGTAATGGTTCTGGAATGTGATCAGGAGATACCACGCGAAGGCATAGAATGGCTCAAAAAGGTTGAAGGAATAACTAAAGTAACATATTTATCGCAAAAGGGAGATTAAATAATGAATTATCATTCTATAAATGATTTGGTGGAATTATGTCATAAGAACAATGCACAGATATGGCAGGTTATTATGATGGATAATGCACACGAGCGTATGGTTTCCGAAGATAAGATTTTTGAAAATATGCGTCTGATGTATAAAGCTATGAAAACTGCAGATAATAATTATGATAAATCTCTTAAGTCACCAAGCCGGATGGCAGGTGGTGACGGAGAGCTGATGTATCAATATAACAAATCAGGCAGGAATATATGTGGAGATTTTGTAGGAATGGTTATGGAAAAAGCTCTTAAAATGGGAGAGTCTAATGCGTGTATGCGTAGAATAGTAGCTGCACCTACAGCGGGGTCTTGCGGAGTAATTCCAGCGGTATTTATATCATATGAAACATATTTTAAGGCACTTGAAGATGATATGGTTAAGGCGTTGCTGATTGCTTCAGGAATTGGAGCAGTTATAGCAGAAAATGCTTCTATAGCCGGGGCATCAGGAGGCTGTCAGGCAGAGATTGGAAGTGCAAGTGCAATGGCGGCGGCAGGGTTGACATTTCTTCAGGGAGGAGATAGCCTGCAGATAGTTAATTCGAGTGCATTGGCATTAAAGAGTATGTTAGGTCTTGCATGTGATCCGGTATGTGGACTTGTAGAAGTTCCTTGTATTAAAAGAAATGTTGCGGGAGCTATGAATGCAATAACGGCTGCACAGATGTCTATGGCAGGTATTAAAAGTGTAATATCACCAGATGAAGTTATTGATTCAATGCAGAGAATTGGTGCGGCAATGCCATCAAGTTTAAAAGAAACAGCCAGAGAAGGTCTTGCTATAACACCAACGGCAGAATTAATTAAAAGAGAGCTTGACAAAGTGACAGATTAATTATTATAATAATAACACAGGACAATAAATCATTAAAAAAGTATAAAAAATACAATTTTTCAGTTGCTATATTAAAAGTAACCTATTATAATATGTAAAAGTGTCAGGTAGATATTAATAATTGTTTTGCATATTGATATTTAACTGATGAGAAAGATTTTATTATTTAATGTTAATTTAGGTTAATTATTAATTGACAATATTAAATAAGATATTATAATAGATAGTGTCAGGTTATGATATTTGAAAGTTAGATGATGTTTGAGAACCTGATACTAAGTTTAATTTGGACGAAAGTATATTGGACAATCTCCAAAGCCAATATGCTTGACTATATTTCTATCCCCTCTACTCATCCCCGGTCACCCCAGACCGGGGAACTTTTTTATTTATAGAACACTTGCTGAATGTGATTAATTTATATCTAATAATACAGGAAAATATGTGCAAAAAGAGTAGAAAAATGTAGAACATTTATATTTATTTATGTTATAATACTTCAACGATATGAAATGATATATTCTATGTTATATAAGAAACTAGGAGGTTATGGTATACAACAAAGGTTGATGCTGAATCTACGATGCCTGAAGCAGATAGCGAGGAAGCTGTATCAGAAGTGGATAAGAAGGTAAAAGTTCCAAAGTCTAAAAGATTTGGAAAGAAGGAATCAGCTAAGCAGCCTGTAAAAGATAAATTGAAAGCTGACAAGCCTAAGGTTGTTAAGAGTAAGTCTAAGAAGTCAGTTAAGAATAAGGATATTTCTAATGATAATAACACATCGAATGAGTATAGACAGCCGGGACTTAAGATGAGTATTAAAGCAAGACTTATAGCTAGTTCTGTTCTTCCTACAGTTGTGGGTATTACAGTAGTGCTTATTATTGCAATTGTTAATATGTCAGCTGGTATGAATGCAGAGGCATCTAATGGACTTGTGCTTCTAGCAGAGGCAACAAAGTCAAGTTATGATAATACATATTCTGGTGATTGGCGTGTCGATAATAATGGTAACATTTTTAAAGGTGATACTAATCTTTCACAGAAGCAGGACGGAATTGATAAGTTTACAGATGATAATGATGCAGATATTGCAATCTTTTATGGTGTTGATTCCAAGGTAACATCATTAAGAGATTCTAATAATAAGAGAATGTTGAGCCTTAAAGCACCAGATTCAGTATGGGAAAAGGTTAAGACAGGAGAGACATATAAAGCAGATCATATCGATATTGATGGAGTTGATTATACAGGTGTATATCTTCCATTAAAGAATTATAACGGCAATATTGTGGGTATGTTATTTGCTGGAGAACCAAGAACAGCTATAACATCATTTATTATACAGAGGGTTATAGCACTTGTTGGAGTAACAATTATTGTTCTTTTAGTAATAGCAGTGATATCATTGATGCTTTCCAGAAAAATTGCTAATGCTTTAGTGACAGTCAACAGATTATTTGTTTCCCTGTCTAATGGTGATTTAACTATGAAGGTTGATCCTAATATGTTAAAGCGTAATGATGAGATTGGAGAGATGGCGGGTTCTGTACAGGCACTTATCAGCAAACTTAATGGTATTGTGACAGGACTTACAGAATCAGCAGATCAGTTATATAAGTCTGGAGATGAGATGGCGGCTACAGCGAGCCAGTCAAGTAAGGCTACAGAAGAAATATCAAGTGCAGTTGAAGATATATCAAAAGGAGCTGTGTCGCAGGCAGAGGAAATCCAGAATGCTTCATCATATATTGCTAATATGGGCAAGCTTATTGAGGATATTGTTGAGAAGGTATCTAATCTTACACAGGCGGCTAATGTTATGGGTAACGCAGGTGATACTTCAATGAATACTATGGTTGAGTTATCTGAGTCTAATGACCATACTACAGAAGCAGTTAATAAGATTGCAGATCAGATTGAGCTTACTAATGAATCGGTTGGCAAGATTGGAGAAGCAGCTGCATTCATTACTAATATAGCAGACCAGACAAGTCTTTTAGCACTAAATGCTTCAATCGAATCAGCAAGGGCTGGTGAAGCGGGAAAAGGATTTGCAGTTGTTGCATCTGAGATACAGAAGCTTGCATCACAGTCAGATGAAGCGGCTGGTGAGATTAAGCAGATAATTGAAAATCTTAAGCAGGAATCAGAAAAGACTGTTGAAGAGATGAATTCTACAAAGCTTCTTATTAATGAGCAGGTCGTTAAGCTTAATGCGACAAGGGACAGTTTTGTTGATGTTAGTGATGGCATTAATGTATCAAGACAGGAGACAGCAGCAATTGAGGTTAATGTAGGTTCCTGTGATGACGCAAGACAACAGGTTAATGACGTAATAGCTAATCTTTCTGCTATTTCTGAACAGAATGCTGCATCAGCTGAGGAAACAACAGCTTCAATGCAGGAGCTTACAGCTACAATTAGTATGCTTTCAACAACTGCTAATGATTTGATGAAGATATCAGAGAAGCTTAACTCAGAAATGAAGTTCTTTAAGATATAGTACATAAGCAGATATGTGAATTATAATCATCTGTTTAGTGCATAAATAATAAAAAATGCCGCATTAATGTGGATATTCCATAACTTGGAATATGTTACACATTAATGCGGTATTTTTTATTATAAGTATTATTGTATACAATAATGCTTATTTTATTGCATAATTAATCTAGTATATATTGTTATTAGTATTTTCATTGCGGTCAATTACTTCGCCGGTATCAGGATTAACAGAAATTCCATTTACTTCAAGATGTTCATCAATCTGGATAACGAGGCACTGCTTTCCGTCAATTACACGGGTTTCTACAAGGTCGGTTTTATCAGGATTGATTTTGATTACAACATCGGGTGTCTTTACTTCAAATTTTCTTGAAGGTGTGATATTGTTAGCGGCAAGTTTTCCATTTTCTCCAGCAGCCATCTCAAAATGTTCTTCAAAGTCAGCAAGCTTTTCTTCTTTTACGCCGCTTTTTTCAAGAATTTCCTTAACTTCAGTCTTATCAAGCATTACAGGAGCGCTTGAAACAGCTTTGTGTTCATCAATTATTTCATTGAGGTTGTCGTGAATATTTTTAACAGTTTCATAGTTACAATCATCACCAAGTGTTTCAGTTACTAATGTATTGAAGGTTTCTTTCTGTACATTGGCTGGAAGTGGAATTTCACAGCTAAGTACATATGTAAGAAAATTCTGTTGGAAATCATCTATATCTTTACAGTGATACAGAATTTTTTCATCATCAGCACTCCGATTATTAAAGGCTGGGAAAAGAAATGCTATGTCAGGATTGTCAACCATATGGCTTTGAACCTGATTGTGGAAAGTCTTATCATTTTCAAAATATCCAAGCCCAGGTTTAGAGAGAGTAACCGGACAGATACAGCATAAAATGTAGTTATACACTTCATCAGAAGCGTCTTCCATAGCAATATTATCTGCAGTCATACCCGGAACATCATATGCCTGATTGATTACAAGAATTAAGTAGTTGCCAGGATAATAATAGTTGGCGATTATTTTATCATATAATTCATTGAGTTTATTCTCGTCTTTTAATTCGCTGTCTCTTAGCTCAAGCAGAAAATCGTGAGGCTGTTTATCGCCGTAGGCATCAAGAGTAAACTGCATATCAATAAGGTTACGTCCTGGTGTGCCAGAAAGACATTTTTTAAATATATCTATATATTTATGGCGTTCTTCCTCAGGAAGATTGAGGAATGTTTCATTAATAGTTGTGACTTTATTCTTCTCACCATCAACATAACATCCGCATAATTTAAGAATTCCACAGTCTTCTATATTGAATTGTGATTTGATTTCATTAATCTCTTTTCTTGTCATATTAATCCTCCATAAATGCCGGTGTATAGATAACGGCATACTAATTCAGTGCTTCTTATTGTATCATAATGCATTGAAAAATGTAATTAGTATTAGTTGAAATTTATCTAATTGAATATATAAAAAGTATATAAGTTTTAAAATATATATGTACAGTAAAAATATAGTGTGATATACTATAAATATATTAATTCGGTATAGATGTGAATACATTGTATAGTATATTTAATTTACATAGATTTTACATATAAGTTCGTTAAACTTTACATAACTACTATAATATAATGTCAGAAATTGCAAAACTATGAAGCAATTTATTGAAATATATCAAGAATGAAGATATTAGATAGTTGTTTAATGTACAATAGAAAATAATAAGTAACAAAGATAAAGATATAAGTGTAAAAATAAATTTTTACACGCGAGGTTGTGTCTGTGCACACTAGACATAAGCTTGATATGTACAAAAATGTGTGCAGGAATGGAGATTAATATGAGAATAGGAATGTTGACAAGCGGTGGTGACTGTCAGGCACTTAATGCCGCTATGAGAGGTGTAGCTAAAAGTCTTTACAATAAAGTGGATGATGTTCAGATATATGGTTTTCTTGACGGGTACAGAGGACTTATTAATAATACATATAAGCTTATGGATATTAATGATTTTTCAGGGATATTAACTATAGGTGGAACCATACTTGGAACATCAAGAACACCATTTAAGAAGATTAATGAACCTGATGAGAATGGTAAGGACAAGGTTGAGGCAATGAAGCACACATATAAGGAGTTAGGGCTTGATTGTCTTGTAATATTGGGAGGTAATGGTACACATAAGACAGCCAATCTTTTATATAAAGAAGGACTTAATGTTGTAACACTTCCTAAGACGATTGATAATGATCTGGTTGGGACAGATGTAAGTTTTGGTTTCCAGTCAGCAGTTGATATAGCAACGAATACCATAGATTGTATACATACAACTGCGGCATCACACAGCCGGGTATTTATAGTTGAACTTATGGGACATAAGACAGGCTGGCTTACACTGCATGCGGGCATAGCAGGTGGATCGGATGTAATACTTATACCAGAGATACCATACGATTTAGATAAGGTTGTAGAAGCAATTAATAAAAGAATTAATGATAAAAAGCATTTTACAATTCTTGCAGTTGCAGAAGGTATAATATCCAAAGAGGAAATGTTATATAGTAAGAAAGAACTTAAAGAAGTAAGAAAGAAGGAGCATTATCCATCAGCAGCATACAGAATTGGTGCAGGTATTATGGATAGAACAGGTCAGGAAGTAAGGGTTACTGTACCAGGTCATGTACAAAGAGGTGGAAGCCCTTGTGCTTATGACAGGGTATTAGCTTCAAGGTTAGGAGCTAAAGCAGCAGAACTTATAATAAATAAAGAATATGGATATATGGTATGTGTCCGCAATAATCAGATAGATAAGATTGAATTAAATAAAGTTGCGGGCAGATTAAAGACTGTAGATCCACAGGCGGGAATAATTACAGAAGCAAAGGCGATGGGAATATGTTTTGGAGACTAGGATTTTGGAAGAAAGATAAAGAGGCTCATATGACTATTAATAATGATAACAATAAAGAAGTTAATAATAAGAAGAATATCAGTGATAATAAAGAGATGAATCAACCAGAGTTTAAAGAGATTAATTCAGATAACGCATATATTAATAAAGATGTATATCAGGCAGAGGTTAAGAATAATACTTCAGCCGATGAGGTTAAGAGTAATGTTTTAGTTGGTGAGATAAATGGCAGTGCTTTATTCGGAGATATTAAGAGCAACGCTTCAGGTGCTGATGTACCAAAGCCATATTTTGCTAACCGAGAGTTGTCTTGGCTTAAGTTCAATGAGAGAGTAATTGATGAGGCTGCGGATTTAAAAGTGCCTTTATGTGAGAGATTAACATTTGTATCTATATTTAATAGTAATCTTGATGAATTCTATATGGTAAGAGTTGGTTCATTATATGACCAGATGTTGCTTGCTAAGGGAAATAAGCACGATAAGAATGCAGGATTTGATAATAAGACACTTATGACAGCAAGAGAGCAGCTTGATGCTGTCTTTAGTGAGACAAGGGAATTACTGCATAAGAAAGATAAGATATATCAGCAGCTTATGTATAGATTTGAGGAGCAGGGAGTAAAGCTTATAAGTTTTAATGATGTTGAATATTCTGATGCTGTATATTTAGAGGAATATTTTAATAATTCAATTCTTCCTATATTATCACCACAGGTTATAAGCAAGAAGAATCCATTTCCATTTCTTAAGAATAAAGAAATATATGCAGTGGCACTTCTTGGTTCAAAGAACAATGACAAGATAGGCGTTGTTCCGTGCAGTAATGGTGTATTTGACAGACTTATTCCAATACCATCAGACAGTCATAAGTATATGCTTATTGAAGAACTTATACTGCATTTTCTTCCAAAGATATTTAAGAAATATAGTGTTAAGAGTAAGTCTTTGATTAGAATTATAAGAAATGCAGATATAGATATGGACGAAGCATTCTATGATGAAGAGATGGATTACAGGGATACTATGGAACAGCTTATTAAGGAAAGAAGGAAGCTGTGTCCTGTAAAGCTTGAATATTCAAGAGTGCTTGATGATAAAGTAATATCTGCTTTATGTAAGGAACTTAAGCTTGATAAGAAGCAGGTATTTTATTCTGAGTCACCTCTTGAGATGTCATTTATATCAAAGATACAGGATGACTTAAGAAGCAGGAGAGAGTTGTTCTATGAAAGACGCGTACCACAGAATTCAAGTAATATTGATATTAAGCAGCCGCTTATAGACCAGCTTGCAAAGAAGGATTTATTGCTCAGTTATCCATATGAGAGTATGCATCCATTAATAAGGCTTCTTAATGAAGCAGGAGGTGATGACAGGGTTCTGTCAATTAAGATGACATTATACCGTGTTGCCAAGAATTCGCAGATAGTAGAGGCACTTATTGATGCGGCTGAGAATGGCAAGGAGGTTGTTGTACTTGTTGAACTGAGGGCAAGATTTGATGAGGAGAATAATATTGAATGGTCACGCAGGCTTGAAGAAGCAGGATGTAAGATTATATACGGAATAGACCATATCAAGGTTCATTCAAAGCTTTGTCTTATAACATATAAAGACGGAGAAGATTTTCGTTATATAACACATATTGGAACAGGTAATTTTAACGAAAAAACTGCCAAATTATATACAGATCTTGCTTTATTTACTTCAAGTGAAGCTATTGCCAAGGAGACAGCAGATGTATTCAATAATCTCGGACTTGGAGATGTTGTTGACAATACAGAGCATTTGCTCGTTGCACCTAAGTGCTTACAGAATAAAATCCTTTCATTAATTGATGAGCAGATTGCTATTGCAAAAGAAGGAAAGGAAGCTTATATAGGAATAAAGATTAATTCGCTCACAGATAAGGTTATAATAGAGAAGCTTGTTGAGGCATCTATGAGCGGGGTAAAGATTGATATGATTATAAGAGGGATTAGCTGTATGGTTGCAGGAATAACCGGATATACAGATAACATTACAATCACAAGTATTGTTGGTAGATTTCTTGAGCACTCAAGAATATATATATTCGGAAAGGGTGCAGATATGAAGATGTATATTTCCTCAGCAGATTTTATGACACGTAATACTCTTAAGAGGGTCGAAGTTGCTGGACCGGTATATGATGAAAGTATTAAAGAGCGTATATTACATATGTTTAATATAATGCTTAAAGATAATGTTAAAGCAAGAATTATGGGAAGTGACGGCAACTATTACCATAAAGGTATTAAAGAAGGTGAAGAGTCGATTAACTCACAGGAATACTTTTATGATGAAGCGATAAAGGCATCAAGGTAATATGTGAGATTAATCAATAAAGAATATATAAAGTTATTAAGTTTTTCGATTTTTCGTATTAAGACTTGCTGTAATGCTTGAATTTGCTTATATGAATACTGTATAATGTGCGTGGTAAGATAGTTTAATAATTAACAATTTCTAACAAACGGACTGTTAGGATAAAATCAGGCATGGAGGATTGACAGTAATGAAGCCGGGTAAGTTTTTTCATAATTTTTTTGGACATTTGCATACTATTAATACGCATAAGTTAGAGGTTATGAAGAATTGTTTTCGTGTGGGTCTGTATAAGCAGGGACTATTGCACGACTTATCCAAATATAGCTTTTCAGAGTTTATTCCAGGTGTAAAGTATTATCAGGATGGTAACAGAAGTCCGAATAATGCACAGAGGGAAGCAGAGGGCTGTTCAACAGCGTGGCTTCATCATAAAGGAAGGAATAAGCACCACTATGAATACTGGATAGATTATCCAGCTAAAGGTGGTGATGGAAGTCTTATAGGAATGGAAATGCCTGTTAATTATGTTATTGAAATGTTTTGTGACAGGGTAGCTGCAAGTAAGATATATAATAAAGATAAGTATACAGATGCAGATTCTTTGAATTATTTTAAGAGAGGAATGGATCATTACATAATTAATCCTAATACTAAGAAATTATTGTATTCATTACTTGTTATGTTGTCAGAGAAAGGTGAAGATTATACATTTGCTTATATTAGAAGGAATATACTGCATAATGAATAATTGTGCTGTTGATAAAGCATTTTACAAGCGAATAGCAGGAAGGAACTTATAATAACTAATGGGTATTGAAGATTTTTTAAAACAGGAAGAACAGAGATTTATACGAGAAAATCTTATGTCAGATGAAGTTTTTGATTTTATAAGAGAGAATACAATGCCATTTAATGAACTTATGGCTTATTACAGATGTGCAATTATGGAAGTTGAGACTAAGTTCAAGGTTCTTAATGAGCAGTTTTCTTTACAGTATGACCGTAATCCTATAGAGACTATCAAGACAAGAATAAAGTCAACAGAAGGAATTATTAAGAAAGCTAACAAGAAGAATATTCCATTTACAATGGAATCAATTGAACAGAATATAAGGGATATTGCGGGAGTAAGAGTAATATGTTCATTTACAGAGGACATATATATGCTTGCAGATTGTCTTTTACAGCAGGATGATATAACACTTATCGAGAAGAAGGACTATATCAAGAATCCTAAAGAGAGTGGTTATAGAAGTCTTCATCTTATCATTGAGATACCGATATTCTTACAGAATGAGAAACGAAGAATGAAGGTTGAAGTTCAGCTTAGGACTATTGCTATGGATTTTTGGGCAAGTGTTGAGCATAAGCTAAGATATAAGAAGAATATTCCAGACAGCGAAGCTGAAATACTTGCATTGGAATTATCAGATTGTGCTAACCAGCTTGCACAGTTAGATGATAAAATGGAACAGATTAAGAAACGGATTGTTGAGGCTGAGAAAGAATCAGCACCTAAGGGTGACAGGAAAAGACCTCTGCCAACAATTGGTGGGATGTTGATTAAGAATAGGATTAATGGATTAATTAAATAACTTGTTTAAAGAAAGCGTGGCTTCAAAAGCTGTTTGTTTAGGAGAAAAAAGAAAATGAATAAATTAATATTATTTTATGGTACTCCTGATAAAATAGTTGTACCAACTTATGGTAAGGGTGAAGAAAAGCACGATTATGGACAGGGATTTTATCTGACTGATAGTATTGATCTGGCAAAAGAATTTGTAAGAGATAATATTGATATAGATATTCTAGAAGAATTACTTTTGCTTGGAGGTCTTGGTATTCAATATTGTATAAAATCAGAGTTAGCATATTCAAAGTTAGAAGAAATAGACGCAGAGTTGATGAGTGTTAATTATAATGAATTCAATGATAAATATAATCAAAGAGACGTAGTCGCAAGGAAAAATATGCGTGAGCTTGTTAACTCAGATGCAAATAAAGTAACCAATGTGTTTAGCACATTATTTGAGAGGTGATTGAA
>ERZ779843.3971-NODE-3971-length-11792-cov-3.727358_pt1 | contig 11792 bp, 8 predicted proteins | sample MGYA00511560_ERZ779843 | MGnify/ENA primary metagenome ERZ779843 (study PRJEB29588, sample SAMEA2158062) | human gut metagenome | biome: human gut; feature: human-associated habitat; material: faeces | place: Denmark | collected 2008/2010 ... | reverse complement strand
TGGCGCTGGGGCTGCCGCCGGTCGAGGGCCTGCTGGCCTCGATCGCCCTGGGCTACGGCGTCATGCTCGCCTGGGACGTGGCGTTGCTGTACCGGTATTTTCCTCAGAGCGATCGCAGCCCCTGGCTCTTTTTGCGCTGGCTTGACCAATTTATGCCGCTGGCGCTCACGGGCCTGTTTACCAACCTGGGGCTCTTTGCACACCTGGTGATCATTTGGGCCGGTCCCATTGGCGTGCAGGTCAAGGGCTTGTTTTATGGCGCACCCTACCACGATGTGCCGGCGCTCATCGCGTTTTTGACGATCCTTGTCACGACCGTCAACTTTGTAGTGTCGGTCGAGGTCAACTTCTATCCGCGCTACCGCGACTACTACAGCCTGTTTAATGACGGCGGCGTGGTGGGCGACATCGTGGTGGCCGAGGAGGAAATGCTCGCCACGCTCAACCGGGAGCTGCGGTTTTGCGCGCTCAAGCAGCTGTTTGTGACGGCAGCGGTCATCTCGCTCGAGACCACGGTGCTCTCGGCCCTGCCACTGGGCTTCAACAATCTGATGCACGGGTATTTCCGCACGCTGTGCGTGGGCTATGGCCTGTATGCAGTGGGCAACACGATTCTGTTGATCTTGCTGTACTTTACCGACTACAAGGGCGCCGTGCTTGCCTCTGGGCTGTTCGCGGGTGTGGCGGGGCTGGCGACCATCGTCTCGCTGTTCTTTCCGCAGCAGTTTTATGGCTTTGGCTTTTTGCTCGGCGCGGCGGTGTTTTTTGTTGTGGCGCTCATGCGGCTCGATACTTATCCCGCCAACTTGCCGTATCGTATCCTGAGTCAGCAGCCCATTGTGGCGACCGACAAGACGGGTCGCTTTACGGAGTTGGGCTGCTTGCTCGACCGTGCCGAACAGCGCTACGAGGAGCTGCGTCTAGAGGGCGAGCCGCATGGTGCGTTTGAGCGCACGGTGGTTCGCGTGTATCGCAATCGTTGGGGAGGTCCTGATGACCGATAGGATGATATCGCGTCGCCGCTTGATTGAGGCGGCTGCCGGCGCATTGCTGCTTTCGGGCTGCTCTGCGCAGGACGAATCCTCGACAAAAAAGACCAAGAAGCAAGGCAAGATTAAAAAGGCCGATGCGTCTAGCGAGACCAAGCATCTTCGCGACAAGGATGAGCTGTACGAGGTCTACGATGACTCGGGCATCGTATGCATGTACCTGACGGTCTCGCGCGGCAATAGCTCCGAGAACACCGACCATAGCTGGGCCGAGATCAATACGTACTCGGTTTACGACTATGCCGACATGGGCGTGGCGCGCTATCAGGTTATGGGCCTGCTGCAGCCTGGCGATGATAAGGGTCCCGTTGCTGGCGAGGTGGGCTATGGCGAGGAGGCGCCCAACGCCACGGTGCAGGTGCGCGGTCAGACGTCGAGTACTTATACGCAAAAGAACTACAAGGTGGAGCTCAAAAAGGGCAAGGGCACGTGGCGTCAGCAGCGCGCGATTGCGCTTAACAAGCATATGGGCGAGGGCATGCGCTTTCGTAACAAGATGGCCTACGATCTGATCCGTGGCATTCCCCAGATGATGGGCCTGCGCACGCAGTTCGTGCACTTATGGGTGTGCGACCAGACCGAAAAATCTAACGACACCTTTGAGGACTACGGACTGTTTACGCAGGTCGAGCAGCTCAACAAGACGGCACTTAAGGCCCACGGTCTGGATAAGAGCGGACATCTGTATAAGGTGAACAGCTTCGATTTCCATCGCTTCGAAGACACCATCAAGCTGGCGGATGACCCCGACTATAACCAGACGGCGTTTGAGGGCATGCTCGAGATTAAGGGCGATTCGGACCATACCAAGTTGATCGAGATGCTCGATGCGCTCAACGACGATACGCAAAAGATCGACGATGTGCTCGACACCTACTTCGATACCGAGAACCTGGTCTATTGGATGGCGTTTCAGATCTTGACGGGCAATTGCGATACGCAGAACCGTAACTGCTATCTGTACAGCCCGCTTAACTCCAAGGTCTGGTACATTCTGGATTGGGATAACGACGGCATGCTGCGCAAGCTCGAGTTGAGCTTGACGGGGTTCTCGGATTATGCGAGCTGGGAGCGTGGCGTGAGCAACTACTGGGGCAACGTTCTGTTTAACCGCGCGTTGCGCAGCAAGTCGTTCCGCAGCGAACTCGATAGCGCCGTGAAGGACCTGCGCTCGTACATGACCGAAGAGCGCCTGAGCAAGATGGTCGAGCATTATCGCGAGGTCACGGAGCCGCTCGTCTTTGCTGCGCCCGACCTGGAGAATCTGCCCGTGACGAAGGACGAATACGAGCAGATTGCTGCGGCGATTCCTTCCGAGATCGAGGAGAACTATAAGAGCTATCGCGAGAGCTATAAGAAGCCCATGCCGTTCTACATTGGCGTGCCGCAGATCGATAACGGTAAGCTGCGCGTGAATTGGGATGCGTCCTACGACTTTAAGGCGCGCGACATTCGCTATACCGTGGAGCTTGCGCGCGACTATGCCATAAGCGACGTGGTCTTTAAGGCCGAGGACGTGCTGCTGCCGGAGGTAACGTGCGATGCGCCCGATGCCGGCCAGTACTTTGTGCGCGTGCGTGCCACCAACTCCGACGGCTATACGCAAGATGCGTTTGACTACTATGTGACCGATGACGGCAAACAGTACGGCATGAAGTGCTTTTACGTGCAGGACGGTGGTAAGGTCGTGGAGGACACGTATGAGGAGGGCTAGCGCGCTGCTTGAGCGCCTGGCGGCTCCTCCTGCGCGTACCACGCAGGAGCGTTACCGCCACGAGCTCAAATATCTCATTAACGAGGGCGAGCATTCCGCGCTGGCCTGCCGTATGGCGCCGGTGTTTAAGCTGGATAAGCATGCGCAGGCGGGCGGCTACACCATTCGCAGCCTGTACTTTGATGACTATTGCAACTCGGCCTACGAGGAAAAAGACGCCGGTATTCTCATGCGCAAAAAGTATCGCGTGCGCATCTATAACGGCAGCGACAAGGTGATTAAGCTCGAGCGTAAAAAGAAGTACGGTAGCTGGATCTACAAGGAGGACGCGCCGCTCACGCGCGACGAGTTTGAGCAGATTCTGGCTGGCGACTACGACTTTTTGCTGCGGAGCCCCCACCAGCTCTGCCGTGAGTTCTACATCGAGTGCATCTGCAATATGATGCGCCCGCGGACCATCGTGGATTACGAGCGCGAGCCGTGGGTGATGGACGAGGGCACCGTGCGCATTACGTTTGACATGAACGTTCGTGCGGCGGTGGGAAGCTTCGATATTTTTGACGTGACCTTGCCCGCGCTGCCCGTGCTGGAGCCGGGCAAGCTGGTGATGGAGGTTAAGTTTACCGAGTTTTGCCCGCAGCTGGTGCGCGATATGGTACCGCCGGGCGAGGCGGAGCTCACGGCTGTCTCCAAGTACTGCCTGTGCTACGAAAAGACCGCCTACTTGCGCGGCTTTAACTACTGGGAATCGGATTTTGAGAACCGAGGGGATATTTAGACCATGAGCACCAGGGACTTTTTTAAGAACTCCGTCTTGGAGGCGTTTGGCCAGGTCGACCCTGCCAAGATCGGTCTGTCGCTGCTCGTGTCGCTCGCCATGGGCATCCTGATCTATTGCGTGTACAAGCGCTTCTTTACCGGCGTGGTGTACTCGCGCAGCTTTGCCGTGACGCTCGTGGGCATGTGCGTGCTCACCTGCATGGTCACGCTCGCGATCTCGACGAACGTGGTCATCTCGCTCGGTATGGTCGGTGCTCTGTCTATCGTCCGCTACCGTACGGCGGTCAAGGACCCGCTCGACCTGCTGTATCTGTTTTGGGCTATTACTACGGGCATTACGGCGGGCGCCGGCATGTATGCGCTCGTGGGGCTCACGGCGGTGGTCATCGTGGCGATGATCGCCGGCTTTGCAAGCCATCAGGACAAGGCGCGCGTGTACATGATGGTCATCCACTACACGGGCTAGATCACGGGCGACGACATTGTGCGCGCGTTTGGCCGCACCAAGTTTACGGTGAAGTCCAAGACCATGCGCGGTGACAAGGTGGAGATGGCCGTGGAGGTGTTCTCGGACGGTGTTGACATGCCCTATGCCGACGCCATTCGCGCGCTTGACGGCGTGGAAGACTTGACGTTAATCCAGTACAACGGCGAATACCACGGCTAGAAACCTAGCGAGCAAATTGCACAAAGAGGGGCGCTCCTGGTCGAGCAAACGTCAGCGAGCGGGCAGCTGCCGTGGCGAGGTGCCGCGAAAGAGGAGCGAAGCGTACTTTATGTACGCGAGCGACGGTTTGAGCGGCAGATCGCCCGGCAGATGCCCGCGTAGCGTCGAGCAGTCCGGCGTTCGTCAGAACGCCGGAACGAACAGGTATCATTGTGTAAGCGATTTCAATGACAGGGGTGCTCGTGGTAAAGATGAAAGATGTGGCCGAGCTGGCAGGCGTTTCGAGCGCCGCCGTCTCGCGCTACCTCAACGGTGGGTATATCTCGGCGGACAAGGCCGAGCGTATTAAGCAGGCGATTGAGCTGACCGGTTACGTCCGCTCCAACCAGGCTCGCGCGCTGCGCACCGGCTCCACCAAGCTCATCGGCGTTATCGTGCCTAAGATCAACTCGGAATCCGTGAGCCGCATTACCGCGGGCATCGGTCAGGTGCTCGGTCATCGTGGCTACCAAATGTTGCTTGCCAATACCGATAACGCGGCCGAGCGCGAGCTCGAGTATCTCGACCTGTTCCAGAATCACCCGGTCGATGGCATCGTGCTGGTGGCAACCATGATCACCGACGAGCATCGTGCGGCCATTGCGTCTTGCCGTGTGCCCATTGTGCTGATCGGCCAAAACGTCGAGGGCGCGGCGTGCGTCTACCATGACGATTACGAGGCTGCCTTTGAGCTGGGTCAAGCGCTTGCGGGCCGCGTGGACGGCAAGATCGCCTATATTGGAGTTACCGAAGAAGACCGTGCCGCCGGTTACGACCGCCGTCGCGGTTTTGAGGCCGGATTACGCGCCGCGGGCAACCCGCTCGATGCCGCCTTGATTCGCCTGGGCTCGTTTACGCTCGACTCGGGCTATAGTGCGGCGCGTGAACTGCTCTCTGTCGCTCCCGATGTTTCGTTTATCGCCTGCGCAACCGATACCATGGCGGCGGGCGCGCTGCGTGCCATCGATGAGGTTCGCGGCATGGGCGAGGGCATACACCGCGTGAGCGGTTTTGGCGACAACGCGTTTTTGCGCGCGCTGACGGGCGGCATTCCCACCGTGCATTATGGGTATCTGACCAGTGGCGTCGAGGCTACCAGCATGCTGCTCGACACGCTCGATGGCGTGGAGGGGGAGCGCGGTCTCAAGACGCTCAAGCTCGGCCATCAGCTTATGAATGTCTAGGCTTATGGCATGTCTGCCCGCCTTTGAGGCCCCTGTTTTTGCCGTAAAACTACCATTCACCGGCTTTTTCCTACCGTTCACCCTACTGTGAAAACGATTACAGGTATATGAAACTGAAAACGATTACAGTGTAAGTGTCAAAGATGGCCGGGTGCGAATGCGCCCGTTGGAGGAAAGGGAAGTCATGGACTACCGCAAATCAGCCCAAGAGGTGCTCGACAACATCGGTGGCGCCGACAACGTTGTTTCGGCCGCACACTGCGCCACGCGCCTGCGCCTGGTGATTGCCGATAACGCGAAGGTCGACAAGGAGGCCCTCGAGAATATCGACGGCGCTAAGGGCGTCTTTGAGGCCCAGGGCCAGCTTCAGATTATTTTTGGCACCGGCACCGTCAACAAGGTCTACGACGAGTTCATTGCGCTCAGCGGCGTCGAGGCTGCCACCAAGGCCGAGGTCAAGGAGGCCGCCGCGCAGCAGCAGAACATCTTTATGCGCGCCATTAAGGTGCTCGGCGATGTTTTTGTCCCCATCATCCCCGCCATCGTGGCTTCGGGCCTGCTGCTGGGCATCATGAGTGCCCTCAACTTTATGGCCTCCAACGGCTTTATCGCGCTCGACACCAATAACTTTATTTATAAGATCGCCGACCTGGTCTCGGGAACGTCCTTTGGCATTCTGCAGATCCTGATCGGTTACTCCGCCGCTAAGGCCTTTGGCGCCAACCCGTTTCTGGGCGCCGTCGTCGGTGGTGCGTTCATCAACTCCTCGCTGCAGAGCGCCTATACGGTTGCCTCCGAGGGCGTGCAGACCATGGTCACCGTCATTCCCGGCGTGTACAGCTTTGAGTGGGTCGGCTATCAGGGCCACGTTATCCCCATCGTTATCGCCTGCGCCATCCTCGCCTTCTTGGAGAAGCGTCTCCACAAGGTTGTCCCCGAGATGTTTGACCTCTTTGTGACTCCGCTCGTCTCCGTGTTTGTGACCGTGCTCGTGACGCTTGTCGCCGTCGGCCCCATCTTTGTCTGGGCCGAGAACGCCATCCTCGGTCTGATCCAGGCCCTGCTCACTCTGCCCTTCGGCATCCTGCTGTGCCTGGCCCAGCCCGTGCAGTACGCGATCATGTTTGCGGTCGCCGCGCTGGTTTCCTTTTCCGTCTCGTTCGTCCTGTATAAGGACGAGCCTAAGGCTTCCGAGCAGGCGTAGGATTCGCGTAAACAAAACGCCCGCAGGCTCCATCCTGTGGGCGTTTTCTTTATCTGGAACCCTTGATTTGAGCGTTCGTTGATTTAATTCGATTGGATACCGACATGTCTAACGCACTTCAGCGCGATCTTTCCAAGCTTGTTGCCAACATGGATGCCGCGGCCGCCGAGCGCGGTCACGGGCCCTATGCTCAGCATTTTCATATTATGCCGCCCACGGGCTGGCTCAACGACCCCAACGGTCTTTGCCAGGCAGATGGCGTGTTTCACGCGTACTTCCAGTACGCCCCGTTTGATGTAAACGGCGGTGTCAAGATGTGGGGCCATGCCATAAGCCGCGACCTTATGAACTGGGAATATGTTGGAGCGCCGCTGCTTCCCGACGAGCCGTTCGACTGCCATGGCGTGTACTCGGGCTCGGCTTTGGTCGAGGACGGTCGCATTCGCGTACTCTATACCGGCAACGTTAAGCTCCCCGATGCGGACGGCGTCTTTGACTATGTCAACTCTGGCCGTCGCGCCGACACCGTGTATGTCGAGAGTGCCGATGGACAGGAGTTTAGCCAAAAGCGCGTGGTGCTGGCGTCGGAGGACTATCCCGAGGATCTGACGTGCCACGTGCGCGATCCCAAAGTGTGGCGCGATGAGGCCGGTCGTTACCACATGGTGCTGGGCGCGCGTCGTCGCGTGGACGGGCCGCATGTCGATAGTCGATTTTGCGCCATGCACGGTGAGGGTGCCGGGCGCGATGTGGGCGAGATCCTGGTGTATGGCTCGGCCGATATGTTGAACTGGGAGCTCGAGAGCCGTGTGTCTACGCCTGAGCGTTTTGGCTTTATGTGGGAGTGCCCGGGATACCTTGAGCTTGAGGCGGATGGTGGTGTACCGGCGAAGTGGATGTCCTTCTCGCCCCAGGGGCTGGAGGGCGGTCGTTGGGACCGCGGCAACGTATACGCTGCTGGCTATATGCCTGTAACGGGTGACATTACCGGTGGTGACGGTGCCTATGGGCTGGGCGAGTTCCGCCTATGGGACGCCGGTTTTGACTTCTATGCTCCGCAGGAGTTCACGGCCGAGGACGGTCGCCACATTCTGATGGGTTGGATGGAGCCGACCTATGGCAACGCACCCACCGTGGCGTGCGGCTGGCAGCACTGCATGACGGTGCCGCGCGAGCTTACGGCCGGTGACGGCGGCGTGGTGCTGCAGCAGCCGGCGCGCGAGATCGAGCGCCATTATGCCTCGGTGCGTGTGGGGGAGGGCTCGTTGGAGGTTGTCGGCGATACCTGCTTTGACGTTGTTGCCGACGGTGTCAACGGCGCGTTCACCGCGACCGTTGATGGCGAGCTGAAGCTGGCGTTTATGCCCGCCGAGGGCGAACTGCCCGCGCGCTTTGAGATGCGATTTACCGATGAGAGTCGCGCTTCTGCCGGCTGCGGGCGTACCGTGCGCTGGGAGCCCGTCGACGAGGTTCGTAACGTGCGCATTGTTGGCGATGTTTCTTCGGTCGAGGTATTTGTCAACGAAGGTGCGCTTGTGTTCTCCACGCGCATCTACCCTGCGACCTATGGCGTGTCCGTTGACGCCGCTGGCGCGAGCGTGACCTACCACGAGCTCAACATCTAGACGATTCGTCGCATACCGGCGCTATACTGCAGCCGTTGCCCACGATGCGGGGAACACCCGCATCGTGGGTTTTTGTTTTCGAAGGGACGGTGCCGCGTGGACGTGCAACAGCTAGAAGATGCCTGGGCTTTGAGAGCCAGCGCGCGTGAGGCGAGTTTTGTCGCTGCCCGGCATGTGCCGGCAGCGCTGTCGCTGCTGGGAATCGTGCGTCCCGGTGACCGCCTGGTGGCCTTTGCGGATGACTTTACCGAAGCGTTTGCGAGCGGCTTTGATGCCTGCGATGTGGCTATGGTGGATGAGCCGTCGGCCGCAGCGTTTGCCGCCGCGTCCGAGGGCTTTGCCGGCTCGTTTGATGCCGAGGGGCCGCACCTGTGGTGGTTTGTCAACTCCATCGGCGGGTTTGGTCTGCGTGTGCCCGGTCTTCGTGCTCTGGGACGCACGGCTCGCGAGGCACGTGCGCTGCTCGTCGTTGACAACACGGTGGCTTCCATCTTTGGCTGCGATCCTTTGCGTTTGGGTGCCGTACTGTCGCTCGAAGCGCTCGACCGTGTGTGCGCCGGTGAGGCTCCACGCAAGCTCGTAGCCGCCTCCGTGGCGCGCTCGCAGCTCAAGCGCCATCGTGTGGACGCCGCTGCCGAGTGCGCGCATGCGCTGCTCGAGGGGTGCGGATTGGCCGAGCTTGACTTGTCCTCCGATGAGGCCAAGGTTCTAGAGCTCGGGCTCGACACGCTCGACACCCGTATGCAGGTGCACTTCGATCGCGCCCGTGCCCTGGCTGAATACTTGGCCGCGAACGAGATGGTGCGCAACGTGCGCTACCCTGGGCTGACCTCACATCCCGACCATGCCATCGCGACCGGCATCCTGGAGCACGGTTTTGGCCCGGCAGTAGAGTTTGACCTGATGGACTGCACCGCAGGCGAATTCTTCAGCATACTGCCGGACGAATTCCGCACATCACCCGCCGGCGGCGCAACGACGCGCCTTTCGGCTCCACGTGGCAAGCAGGGGAGCACCATCCGTCTCTTCGCCGGCACCGACAACCCCCTGATCGTGGCCGCCACCCTAGACAACGCCCTCCGCAACTAGCTAAATCATCCTCGACTCCATAAGTTGCGGTGAAATATGGATTGATTTACGGCTTTAACCGCATAAACAGTCCCTATTTCACCGCAACTTATGAGAGGGGGTTGTGTAGCTAAAAAGCCCCGTCCCAAATTAGCTACAGTGGTTGATGCTTGCGATGAGGGCGTCGGCTTTGGTGGCGATGACGTTGTTGATGTCGGCCTGTAGCTCCTCGTAGGCCTCGATGGCACGCTCGCCGGCCGGCGTGAGCGTGGATCCGCGCGCGCCGTCGCGCTCGATGAGCTTGCAGCCCAGCTGACCTTCGGCCTCGTTCACAATGCGCCAGGCCTTGGAATACGCCATACCCATGCTCTTGGCGGCGCGGTTGAGCGAGTGCTCGCGGGCTATGCCTTGTAGCAGCAAGACGCAGCCGTGACCAAACACGCCCGGCAGATCTTTGTCGCACGCTTGAATGACCAACTTTGACGTCGTCTTGTACTCCATACGCTCCACGTCTCCCCGCTAAAGTGTTTGCTGGGCAAACGCAAAGCCTGCGTCAAGCCCTCGTGTGCTCTTCTTAAATCATGCATTGTAGCAGTCAAAGTGCGTTAAGATACTTCCCCAGTATTGGGCGCCCAAGGTTGGGCTGGGTCCTACGAGGCCTGCAGCCGACCGGTCGCATGGAAAAAGGAGAAACATGGCTACGTTCTTTCCCGGTGAGTCCCACACGTTTTCGGAGTATCTGCTGGTTCCTGGTTACTCGTCCTCGCAGTGCATCCCCAACAACGTCTCTCTCAAGACGCCGCTAACCCGCTTTAAGCGCGGTGAGAAGCCGGCAATCACCCTGAACATCCCCATGGTTTCCGCTATCATGCAGTCCGTCTCGGGCGTCGACATGGGTGTCGCACTCGCTACCGAGGGTGGCCTGTCCTTCATCTATGGTTCCCAGAGCGCCGAGTCCGAGGCCGCTATGGTCAAGGCCGTCAAGGATCACAAGGCCGGCTTCGTTCAGTCCGATTCCACGCTGACCCCCGATATGACCATGGAACAGGTCATCGAGCTCAAGGAGAAGACCGGTCACTCCACCATGCCGGTTACCGACGACGGCACTCCCAAAGGTAAGCTCCTGGGCATCGTCACCAGCCGTGACTATCGCCCCAGTCGCGATGACCACCAGACGAAGGTCTCCGAGTTCATGACCCCGCGTGAGCAGCTCATCGTGGGCGACAAGAACATCAGCCTCAAGGTTGCCAACGACGTCATCTGGGACAACAAGCTCAACGCCCTGCCCATCGTCGACGACAACGATCACCTGATGGGAATCGTCTTCCGCAAGGACTACGACAGCCACAAGACCAACCCCAACGAGCTGCTCGACGGCGATAAGCGCTACATGGTCGGCGCCGGCATCAACACCCGCGACTATGCCGAGCGCGTGCCGCTGCTCATCGAGGCCGGTGCCGATGTCCTGTGCATCGACTCTTCCGAGGGCTTCAGCGAGTGGCAGAAGCGCACCATTGAGTGGATTCGCGCCAACTACGGCGAGGACGTCAAGGTCGGTGCCGGTAACGTCGTCGATGCCGAGGGCTTCCGCTTCCTAGCCGACTGCGGTGCCGACTTCATCAAGGTCGGTATCGGCGGCGGTTCTATCTGCATTACCCGCGAGACCAAGGGCATCGGCCGCGGTCAGGCCACCGCGCTGATCGACGTCTGCCGCGCTCGCGACGAGTACTACGAGGAGACCGGCGTCTACGTGCCCGTGTGCTCCGATGGCGGTATCGTCTACGACTACCACATGACGCTCGCCCTTGCCATGGGTGCCGACTTTATGATGCTGGGCCGTTACTTCGCCCGCTTCGACGAGAGCCCGACCGAGCGCGTCAACGTCAACGGCCAGTACATGAAGGAGTACTGGGGCGAGGGTTCCGCGCGTGCTCGCAACTGGCAGCGTTACGACTTGGGCGGCGCCGCGAAGCTCAGCTTCGTCGAGGGCGTCGACTCCTACGTGCCTTACGCTGGCTCCCTCAAGGACGGCGTGGGCGGCACGCTTTACAAGGTTAAGTCCACGATGTGCAACTGCGGCGCCCTCTCGATCCCCGAGCTCCAGGAAAAGGCACGCCTGACCCTGGTGAGCTCCACCTCCATCGTCGAAGGCGGCGCCCACGACGTAGTCGTCAAGGACTCCCAGCAAAGCGTCAGCTACCGCTAGGCGGCTTTCCCAAGCACCGCACCTTGCCGTTTAAACCGTCGCTCGCGTACCAAAGTACGCGTCGCTCCTCTTTCACGGCAATCTGCGGCACTTGGAAAACCCGGCCATGCTTGGACGGGTAACAAATAGCGGTTGATTCACAACCACGTTATTTAGATAAAGCGAGATGCCTGCAAGTCGCAGGCATCTCGCTTGTCGTATTTGCTATTATCAGTCAAGTTAACCTTAGGGTCGGTCGGCTTGGCTTTGTTCGCTA
>ERZ779843.3970-NODE-3970-length-11800-cov-5.350532_pt1 | contig 11800 bp, 9 predicted proteins | sample MGYA00511560_ERZ779843 | MGnify/ENA primary metagenome ERZ779843 (study PRJEB29588, sample SAMEA2158062) | human gut metagenome | biome: human gut; feature: human-associated habitat; material: faeces | place: Denmark | collected 2008/2010 ... | reverse complement strand
TGGACACATGTTTTCAACTTCCTGTGTATAAATCATCTTATTACTCCTTTCGTTAGTTAAGGGATTCATACATAATTATGAACCCCTTTATCACTTGTGTTATTTTCTCACATCACAATGCTTAAGTCAATTATGATTGTGTAAAAAATATCAAAAATTATGAAAAATGTAATTACATCATAGATATTATATAACTAAAGCCATTAAAGTTCAAACTTATCAATAGCCTCTGTAAGATGTGAAGCTATATCATCAAGTTCAACTGTAAACTGGTTAAGTGTATGCATAGTAGCATTAACCTCTTCAGCCGAAGCTGATACTTCTTCTGAAGCTGCTGCTGTTTCTGTAGATACAGAAGCTACATCCTCCATGCTCTTGACAACATTCTCACGGCTTGCATCCATCTGCTCATTAAGTGAGGCTATGTTATCAAGACCTTCCTTAAGTGCATTGACAGCATCTGATATATGTCCGAAAAGTTCCTTAGCTGCATTGATAGACTTATTCTGTTCATCAATAATATCAACGCTTTCATCCATAGTCTTTTCCGCCACTACTGACTTAGCTGAGATTTCCTTTACAATCTGCTTAATCTCATCTGTTGATGCCTGCGACTGTTCTGCCAGCTTTCTTATCTCATCTGCTACTACCGCAAAGCCTCTTCCACTTTCACCAGCTCTTGCTGCTTCAATGCTTGCGTTAAGTGAGAGCAGATTCGTCTGTTCTGTAATCTCTGTAATAGCATCTGATATAAAGTTAATCTTTTCTATACTTTCAATCATCTCATTAACTACATTCTTTGAGAATCTTGAGTTATCCTTAGACTTTTCACCCTTCTCTATAAGATCATCAACTATTGTAATACCCTTATCACTAAGTGTCTTAGTCTCAACTGACATATCGTTTATATCACTTACATATGCCTTAGTTTCATGAAGCTTAGATGCAAGAAGTTCTACCTCTGATGTTGCCTTCTGTGTACTTTCTGCCTGTCCTGATGCACCTATTGATACACTCTGTATAGCCTCTGATACCTGATTGACAGTCTCAGTTGTTGACTCACTCACCTGTGATATCTTCTTAGATGCTGTGATAAGAACTCCTGACTTTTCTTCAACACCCTTTATAAGACCTGATATCTGATCAGCCATATCATTGTAGTTATTCTCAACCTGTCCGAATTCGTTCTTCTTCTTTACTTCTATTCTGTGTGTAAGATCACCATCAGCCATCTTACCCATAGCAGTGTTAATCTTCTTAAGCTCTTTAGAGAATAACCTTGCTGTTATAAGAGCAATAGCAACACCTATTATAATTCCTATTATTGCAAGAAACATTGTCCTGTTTCTGATACTGGTTACAATTGTCTGTGTCTCTGACTCGCTTATAAATCCCATAAGAGTCCAGCCTGTAACTGCATCCTTAGAAGTTACAATATGAAGGCTTTCACCATTTACTTTTTCATCGAAAGAAAATGTTGTATCAAGCTTGTCATCACCAAGTCCCTTTATAGTATTCCAGCATTCAAGCTTAGTAACATCATCTACATATGTATTCTTGTCATTATTAACAAGAATCTTGCCTTCCTTATTAACAAGAATTACATAACCTGTATCAAGAAGACCTATATTTCTTACATAATCTTCAACCTCTGAGAAGTCAATATTAAGACCTACCGCTCCATAGTTACTGTTATCTGAATACTTTATTTCCTGAGACACAGTAAATATCGTCTTTCCAGATTTTGAATCCTTATATGGATCTGAAAAAACTGAATATATAGAATTCCTTGCCTTTGAGCCTATACATGCTTTATACCATGACTGGTTCGTATCATTAACATCTCTTGTTAATCCACCCTTGTTGCTTGTCTTACCTGTATCTGGATTAATCTCTGTCCAGCCATCTACTCTAAGACCTGTTTTAGTAGTAAAAAATGCAAGCTCAGCTCCATTAGTTACCTTTACTGATGCAACAAGTGAATCCTTGATTGCTGTTACATTGGTATCAATATCGCCTCTGTCTTCGAGATGCTTTATCTCATTCTTACGCGTAAGAAGATCAACTGGCTGTGAAAGAGTCTTTAAATACGTTGTAAACCCTTCCTGTGCTGCCTCAAGTGTCTGCCCACTAGTCACTTTAGTATTTCCGTTAATAGCTGTTCTTGTCTTATTTAAAGAACCAAGCGATACAAGAATTATTGACACGCATATCGCTACTACAAAAGATAATACAAGCTGAACACCAATCCCTTTGAAAGTTTTCATACTTTTACCTCACTATCCTTATCCTTTTATATTAACCATAATAAATTATACTCTGATTAATTATATGGTTAACCATGTAATACTTTTGCAAAATAACTACATTTTTGCATATATACTATACTATGATAGCATAAAGTATTTATTTTGCAAGGGGTGTCTCCTTATGTTAATATATTAACAATTTTTTAATGTTTTTTTGTGATTTCACCCTGTTTTTTGTAGATTGAACCTGCTGGAACAAAGCCTCTTACACTTGAAAGAGGATATATATTACTCTCTTTTCCTACTATTGTTCCCGGGTTAAGAACACTTCCGCATCCAACCTCAACATAATCGCCAAGAAAAGCACCTATCTTCTTAATTCCAGTATCCACGTTTTCATCTGGCCCTTTAATGGTTATAAGCTTCTTATCTGATTTAACATTAGATGTTATTGAGCCTGCTCCCATATGTGCTTTATAGCCAAGTATTGAATCACCTACATAGTTATAATGGGGAACCTGTACGCCATCGAATAGTATTACATTTTTAAGTTCTGTCGAGTTACCTACTACTGCACCTTCACCAACTATAGCTTTTCCTCTTATAAATGCACAATGTCTTATCTGTGCACCTTTACATATTATTGCCGGACCTGCAATATATGCTGATTCAAACACATCAGCTTCTTTATGGATCCATACATTTCCGTCCTTTTTAATATATTCATCCTCTGGAAGGGTGCTGCCAAGCTCTACTATATAGTCTCCTATCTTTGACAATACCTCCCATGGATATATGCATCCATCAAAAACAGATGCTGCTATTGTCCTGTCAAGACTATATAACTCCTTTATAGTTATAGACTCATTCATCATATTAATCCTCTTTTCTTTATATTTATAATGATGCCTTGTACAATGGTTCTAAGCCTATTCCACCGTAACGCTCTTCGCAAGATTCCTTGGCTTATCTACATCGTTGCCCTTAAGAACTGCTGTGTAATATGCTATAAGCTGAAGTGGAACTGCTGCCGTCATTGGCATAAATATCTGTGGAGTATCCGGAAGGCTTATTATTATATCTGCAACACCTTCTTCTATCTCCACCTCTGATCCTGCAACAAGAATAACAAATGCCCCTCTCGCCCTGGCTTCTTTAATATTACTTATAGTCTTTTCAACAAGATCCATCTGTGTAGCCACAGCAATAACCGGCATATTCTCAGTAATAAGAGAAATAGTTCCATGCTTTAACTCACCAGCAGCATATGATTCTGAATGAATATATGATATTTCTTTAAGCTTAAGTGAGCCTTCCATACTTGATGCATAATCAAGTCCTCTTCCTATATATAAAAGGCTGTCTGCGTTCATCAGCTTAGAAGCTGCATACTGGCACTTTTCCTTAAGAGAAATAGCCGCCTCAAGAACAGATGGCATATTTTCAAGATATTCTGTATATTTTTCACATTCTTCTTTTGTTATTTTGTTTCTTGCAAAAGCCAGCTCAAATGCTATAAGGTACATTATAGCTATCTGTACCATATATGCCTTTGTTGAGGCAACAGATATTTCAGGGCCAGCGTGCGTATACACAACCATATCAGCCTCTCTTGCTATAGATGAGCCTTTAACATTAACAATAGCCATAGTATCTGCACCCCTCTGCTTTGCAAGCTCCAAAGCAGCCTTTGTATCAGCAGTTTCTCCCGACTGTGATATAACTATCATAAGATCACCTTCACCTATAAGCGGATCCCTGTATCTGAATTCGGATGCTATATCAACAACAACAGGAACCCTTACAAGCTTCTCTATAACATACTTTCCTACCATTCCTGCATGCATAGCTGTTCCACATGCTACTATATATATATTCTTATAATCCTTTAATTTCTCCTTATCAAAACCTTCTGCTGTAAAATCAGGCATATGATTCTGTATTCTTGGTGTAATAGTTGTTTTAACAGCTGTAGGCTGCTCATGAATCTCTTTAAGCATAAAATGCTCGTATCCACCCTTTTCTGCTGCATCAACATCCCAGTCAGCTGTATTTATTTCCTTAAAAGTTTCATTTCCATGAACATCAAAAAATCTTATTGAATCCTTCTTTACTTCTGCTATATCATTTGTATCAAGGAGATAATAATTTCTTGTATAGTGAATAATAGCTGGCACATCAGATGCTATAAAGTTTTCATTTTCTCCTGCACCTACTATAAGCGGACTGTCTTTTCTTACAGCATATAATGTGTCAGGAAAATCCCTGAACAGTATGCCAAGAGCATATGAACCCTTAATCTCCCCGATAACTTTAGATATAGTTGTAAGTGGATTTCCATCATAATAATAATCAAGAAGTTTTGCCACTGTTTCAGTGTCAGTCTCGCTCACAAAGCTATATCCTTCACCTATAAGAAACTCCTTTATCTGTTTATAATTCTCAATAATGCCATTGTGTACTATTGATACTCTTTTATTTCCATGAGGATGCGAATTAATGTCTGATGGTTCTCCATGCGTTGCCCATCTTGTATGACCAATTCCACAGTGTCCAACAGGCTTGCCATCCCTCGCCATTTTTTCAACAAGATTAGAAAGTCTTCCCTTACATTTTTCTACTTTAATAGTTCCATGTTCAAAAACAGCAATTCCTGCTGAATCATATCCTCTATATTCCAGCTTTGAAAGTGCATCTATAAGTACATCTGCACAATCCCTGTCACCTACATACCCTGTAATCCCGCACATAACAATCCTCCATATTATTCTTCTTTATAAGCCCATTATATCACCAGTATGTATATATCAACATCTGCATTATACAATCAGACTGTTTAATATTAAGTTATATATTAAATTATATGTCTTCCCTGCATTATACACGACTCAGCCCCTTATGGGCAATATTAATCTCAACTTATTTTACCAAAGCCCATTATAAACAATGACATATATCATCTCTTGTAATTTCTGGCTGAAGCATTAAATAATGTTATAAGCTGTGCCTGGTTGTTAAGTCCTTTCACAGCAACAGTTCTTCTTGTCACAAAACCTGACAGCTTCTGCATATATTCATCAGAAGTTATACTTCCCTCTGCTACGTATGTAAGTCCTTTCTCCCAGCTTGCCGTAAGCTCAGGATTTAGCAGCTGCCTGATTGAATTATCAACTACATCATATATAATTTCGCCAAGAAGTGTTGGTGTAATTATCTGTGTTTTTGAATTAATAAATATGTATTTATTAACATTAAGCTTTTTTAATATTTCTGCCCTTGTTGCACTTGTTCCTATTCCGCTTCCCTTAATCTGTGCCCTTAGCTCCTCATCTTCTATGAGCTGTCCTGCATTCTCCATTGCAAGAATAATCGAACCGGAATTATATCTTTTAGGTGGAGAAGTTTCTCCCTCTTTTATATCAAACCCTGTAAATGTTATCTCTGAACCTTTTTTTAACAGCTTAAGACTTTCAAGCAATTCTGCATCTGTCTTATCTGATGAATTATCAGTAACATCTTCCACTTTTCCTGTCTTATCCTTTGAATCTGCCAGTTGTATATTTTTATTTTTAGCAAATGAATTATTCGTAACTTTCAGATAACCTTCGTTTACAAGCACCTTAAATGTTGCATACATATCTTCATTCTTTACTGATGTGGTTATGCTTACTTTCTGATACACCGCTGCCGGATAAAATATACTTAAGAATCTCCTTACTATTATCTCATAAGTCCGCTGTGCAGTAACTGATAAAGCAGCCAGATTGTTAAGTCCCTGTCCGGTTGGAATAATAGCATAATGATCTGTTATAGCTTTATCGTTACAATATCTTGTTTTTTCTATACCATCATAAAGCTTATTTTCCATAACCTCTAAAGCTATATCCTTAACATGCACATAACTCCTTAGCCCGCCTATATTTTTATATATTTCTTTACATACTGCACTTGATAATACTCTTGCATCTGTTCTCGGATACGTAACAAGCTTTTTTTCATATAATTCCTGTATAATGTTAAGTGTCTGATCCGGACTTATCTTAAACAGCTTACTACATTCATTCTGTATTTCAGCAAGATTATATAATAATGGAGGATTTTTTGTTTCCTTCTTTCTTTCAACCTGCTTTACAATTCCACAAGCCGGGAGCGGATCTGATAATATTCTTACAAGCTCTTCAGCCTTTTTTCTTTCCTTAAAGCCATTATCCTTATACAGATAAGGCGTTCCATAATATCTGCTCTGCTCACACACTCTCCATTCAGCATCAAATGTTTTATCGTTAATCGATGCACCTCCAATAACCTTAAAAAATGGTGTTTTAACAAAGCTTCGTATTTCTCTTTCTCTTCTTACAACCATTCCAAGAACACACGTCATAACTCTTCCGACAGAAACTACAGCTCTGTCCTCATGAAGATAATTAGCTATATTTCTTCCGTATTTTAATGTAAGAACTCTTGAAAAATTAATACCCATAAGATAATCTTCTTTAGCTCTAAGATACGCAGCTGAACTCAGGTTATCATACTCTGATATATCCTTTGCATTCTTTATGCCTTTAAGTATCTCTTCCTCAGTCTGTGAATCTATCCATACTCTTCTTTCGTTCTTACCAGTAACATGAGCCTCCTGCCTTACAAGTCTATATATATATTCTCCCTCACGTCCCGAATCGGTACATACATATATTGTTTCAACATCATCCCTGTTAAGTATATTTTTCACTATATCAAACTGTTTTTTTACAGCTGGTATAACTTCATATTTAAACTGTCCCGGAATAAATGGCAATGTATCAAACCGCCACTTTTTTAGATTCTCATCATATGCCTCAGGATAACTCATAGTTATAAGATGACCTACACACCATGTTACAATATGCTCATCAGCTTCCAGATATCCATCTTTTCTTTTAAAATTTACATGAAGTGCTTTTGCAAACTCCTGCGCAACACTTGGCTTTTCCGCTATATATACGTTTTTTTGACTCATATATTATGTTGAGTTAATTAACTCATTCCTTTCTTTAACTGTGTTTTCGGACTATATTACTCAACATTTTATTTACCTTTTTGTTATAGTTCTTTTTGTAAAAAGAACCATTTTTGCAGAAAGGAGAATAAATGGAAAGTACAGAAATAATTTTCACATCAGATTTACCAACCAAAATCAATGAATTAAAGGAGGTGATGTTTCAAAAAGGCTACAGCAATTATCAAATTCGTGTTTACACCAAGGTTTGGGATTCATTACTTATATATACCAATGAAAAACCAGTTCAAAAATTTAACCAAAATTTACGTCAAGAGTTTCTTGAAAACACATATGCTGATTTATTAGAAAAACGTGATGCAATGTATAAAATCACTCGTGCAATGAATATGTTAACTGATTATATACAATTCCACGTAATATTCAGACAGTATTGTACACCAAAAACCGGTTTTTCGGAAGAGCTTAAATATATTTTCATTGAATTTTTAAAAGCTGAACAAAAAAGAAATTATTCTGATAATACTTATAAGGTTATCAGAGTGCGTTTAATGCGTTTTCACGATTATTTATTTGATGTAGGTATTCGTGACTTTAAATGTGTTTCTCGTGAACATATTAATGCTTATATATTATCGCTTGCCAGATTTTCTACAGCCTACATATCAGAAGCACTTCGTGAGATAAGAAGATTACTTAAATTAGCTTATGAAATGGGAACAACTGATTATGATTTATCAGAATGTGTTCCTCATGTAAAAAATATAAGGCAGCAAAAGTTACCAAGTATATTCAGTGTTGATGAAATCGAAAAAATAACTTCTTCAGTTGATAGATCTAATCCAATTGGAAAACGTAATTATGCGATTTTTCTCATTGCTGCTAAATTAGGAATAAGAAGTAGCGATATAAGGAACCTTACTTTTTCAAATATTAACTGGGACGAAAAGATTATATCATTTACGCAGCAAAAAACAGGTCATTCTGTAACATTGCCTTTGCCTGATGATGTAGGATGGGCAATTATTGATTATTTAAAATATGGACGACCTGAATCACAAGTCAAGAATATATTTGTATCTCATATATATCCTTATAAAGAGCTTAGCACTATTGGTAATATTATTCCCACTCAAATGCGAAAAGCAGGAATGAAGGCGCCTTGTAATAAACGTATAGGTATGCATGCGTTCAGACATGCTTTAGCCACAAGAATGCTAGAGAATGATGTATCATTACCAGTTATTTCTCAAACACTAGGACATGCAGATATAACCAGTACAGAAATTTATCTTAGGATAGGTATCAAACAACTTTCTATGTGCTGTCTGGAGGTGGATCTATGAGAAAAAGAAATGTTGGTAATTTTAGTGGACCATTTGCACCTATGTTAGATATATATGTAAAGCAAAAACAAGCATTAGGATATGATTATATAGGTGGATATAATGCTTTACACGTATTTGATACTTTTAGCAAAAACTTTGAAGTAAAGAATTTTGAACTTACAAAAGAACTTGTTATAGCTTGGGGAGAAAAAAGACCTAACGAAAGTGATGCAAACCGCTCTAACCGGATTATGTATTTGCAACATTTTGCTACATTTTTAAACGCACAGGGGTATAAAGGCTATATTGCACCACCTCATAAAATAAAATATTCACAACATACCGCCTATGTATTCACAAGAGATGAGATTCATAATATGTTTGCTGTCCTTGATAAGATGAAATATTCGCCTTCTTCTCCTTATAGACATATAGCTTTCCCACTGCTTTACAGAATGCTATACGGCTGTGGTTTTAGAATATCTGAGCTTTTGAATTTAACTCTTAAGGATGTTGATTTAGAAAATGGCATTGTACATATATATGATGCTAAAAATGGCAATGAAAGACCCGTACCAATGTCGCAAAGTTTATTGAGAAGATGCAGGGATTATGCGAATACTGTACATACAGGACATGATGGTAATCATCTGTTCTTTTTCAAAAAAGACGGAACCGGATACTGTGTAAGTAATATTGAAAAGAATTTTCGTGAATTACTTTGGTATGCTGGAATACCATACTTAGGCAAGGAATTAGGACCACGAGTTCACGATTTAAGACATACATTTATCTGTCACAGACTTAATTTGTGGGCAAAAGATAATGTTGATTTAACAGTAATGTTACCTATTCTTTCAAAGTATGTAGGACATACAGGCGTTGCTTCAACTCAGTATTATCTTAAATTAACTGCTGAAGCATTTCCAGATGTACTTGATAAAATGAATAAATTAACAGGACATGTTTTTCCTGAGGTAGGCGGTGAGTTATATGAAGAAGAATAATACAACCGATTTTGCTTATCATTTAACAAAATTCTTTACAGAATATCTTACTTCACAAAGAAATTTAAGTGCAAATACAATTTCAACTTATCGTTATACGTTCAAATTGTTACTTATATATTTTAATGAGGAAAAGCATATAAAGCCTAATAATTTATCTATAAGTACAATTAACAGAAAAAATATTGAAGATTTTATAGTCTGGCTTCAAAAAACAAGAGCTTGTTCCGCCAGCACCTGTAATCAAAGATTAGCAGCATTAAAATCATTCTTTCAGTATTTGCAATATGAATTACCTGATGCTTCATTACAATGTCAGGAAAACATTTCGATTCATCCGTTAAAGCAGGCTGAATCAACAATAAAATATTTAACAATTGAGGGGGTGAAAGAATTACTTGATCAACCAGATACGTCTGATAAGTATGGTCGCAGGGATTTAGCTTTATTGAGCATTATGTATGACACTGGAGCCAGAGTATCAGAAATATCTAATATTCAATATAAACATATTAGATTTAGTTCACCTGCTACTGTCAGACTAACTGGAAAGGGTAATAAAACAAGGATTGTTCCTTTATTAACCAATACAGAAAAAATATTAAAACAATATGTAAAAGATTTTAAAATAGCTGAATCTGGAAATGAAACTTATTTGTTTCAAAACAGAAATGGAGGAAAGATTTCAAGGTATGGAATTGCATATATATTAGATAAATATGCAGATATGGCTCGCAAAAGTCATCCTGAATTAATACCTGATGACATTTCTCCACATTGTATCAGACATACAAAAGCTATGCATCTGTTACAAGCTAATGTAAACCTAGTGTATATCCGAGATTTACTAGGACACAGTAGTGTTACCACTACAGAAATATATGCAAGAGCTGATACAACCTTAAAACGTGAAGCTCTTGAAAAAGCTAATCCATTTAAAGATACTCCGGCAATGCCACAATGGAGCGATGATGAAGGATTGATGGAATGGCTTAGAACTTTCATATAAAAGTATTAAAAGTATTTACAACGGGTGATATCCATTTATCACCCGTAGAAAGGATAACCATGAAAAAAAAATACGGTTGCATATATTGTTATAATAAAGAATTCAATAAGGCATGGACAACTCAGCCGACCATAAAATCTGAATTAATCAGCTCTAATTTATACGGTTCTAACTTATCAAATTCTTTATTACATAAAGGAATTTCAGTTAAAATAAAAGATTTTACTAGTTTAATATCATCCAGTGAATCAGATATAAATTATATAAAGCACATAGAAGAAAATCCAGGTATAATTGAAATTCATTCAAACATAATTGGTGAAAAAATATTTTCCCCATTTAATAGTAATTCAGAACCTTTAATTATTGAAATGAAAATAAATTATTGTCCATATTGTGGACGTAAATTCAACATTTAGTCCAAGGATATTTAACAACTTGAATATGCATTTTTTCCGCTTGCTTGGGTGTAACCCATTGGGAAGTTATATTATGTTTACGACAATAATCAGCTACATGTTTTCCAAAATAAACTTCCGTTTTTTCAAAATTATGTGCATGGTTTCCACGAATGGTTTGATCAACCCACCTATAAAATATTGTTCGTTGTTCTGGATCTACAATATTAATTTTTTGTGGATACCAACATTGCATAATATGAGGTTGAATTGGTTCATCTGAGCAACAATCAGGAATATGATTAGCAATATATTTTAAAAAAATATATGAACCAAATTTTTCAATACCATTAGATTTTAAATCAAGGATGCATTTCAATGCGTAAAAATCTTTATCAGGCATAGAGATTTCATAATCAGAGGTAATATCCATAACACTTGCCCATTTAGTTCCTTTTGCACCTATTAATAACTCAAATGGGCTAACATCTATACTAATTATTATGTCAAATTGTATTTTGGCATACGTAACACAAAAGTGTTCTCTATCAGAATTGGAATCGATCATTATTTTTATAAAATTTTTAAATTCAGGAAAATGAGCCATTTACCTACTCCTTTGGATTAAATCTAAAATATATTTTTTGTACAAACGATTTATTATGTTAAGTAAATTTATACAGAAAGGACGAAAAACCAATGAATTCAAACAACAACTCAACATTAAATAAAACTCAACATAAGCTAATTTATGTTGAGCTCAACATATTATACGGATTTTCCCATACAATCATTCTCCAATCTGTCATTATA
>ERZ779843.3969-NODE-3969-length-11804-cov-15.100860_pt1 | contig 11804 bp, 11 predicted proteins | sample MGYA00511560_ERZ779843 | MGnify/ENA primary metagenome ERZ779843 (study PRJEB29588, sample SAMEA2158062) | human gut metagenome | biome: human gut; feature: human-associated habitat; material: faeces | place: Denmark | collected 2008/2010 ... | reverse complement strand
CATATATGCGTCCAGGCATCCGCCGAATTTTCGATAACCTGAAACCTCGTTAACCGGCATCATTTTTACGTACCTGCCGGTGCATGGCGCTAAAGTTTTTAACTTTTCGAAATCCAATTCCTCCACTTTCATCGGACGGTGTTATTCTATCATAAACCAAAAGTACCTACAACAGTAAAAAGTGCTGAAATTTTCGTAAATGTTGGGGTAAATATATAATATGCGACTATATATCGGATTATAATCAAAATCTATTCTCCGGATCAATTTTTGATATTATCGATACTCAATGTAACAAAATGGTCCGGCATATTTGCCGGACCGTGTTTTATTGCGGTATTGAAAATCCCGCTGCCATCATCTGTTTCTTAAATTCATCAATATACAGATTTAATTTCTGTGCACCTCTTGCAGTACTATAGTCTCCACACTGCACCGAGTCAAAAACTTCGGTTTTTCTTCCCTGCTCAATACCTTCTTCTCTCTGTTCTTCCCATGCTTTACACATATCAATCACCTCTTCCTTGCCATCGGTTTGTATATTCATACCTGCAAATAAATTTATTGCCTCTACAGTTTCTCTGTCCATATTCTTAAATTGTTCATCTTCCTGCAAAACAGCCTGTAATCTATTCTTATCCGAGGCATTCTGCAATACCTCAAATAGCTGTTTAAGCTGTGTCCTGAATTTTGTGAAATCCATTATGCTCTTAGGCTCCAGTAAATTAATCTTGTAATCCGAAATGAATGGTAATAATTCTTCATCAATGTCTTCAAGCATATCAGTCAATTTTCTAGGTCCATTCCATTCTTTTACACATAACTAAACAGTAATGGTAATTACCGGTATCAACCTGTCATTTGCGGTAAATCCGGAAAGAAATTCATCTGGTGTTTCGGTATCATGCTCACGACGATGTTTCTTCGCTACTTCTCTTACTTGTTTGCCATACGCAAGTGCATCATAGATCATGTTTTTGACAGGCATAGCATAATGAATATCTGATTAATTTTCCATCCCCACAAGAAAGATATATGTCTTTCCCGTATATTTAACATGGATATTTTTAAAAATATCTCTCCACTTTTGCACTGATATCATATTAGGACTGAGTCCTAATGCTGTCAGTACCTCCGTAGTATCTCTCTCCTCGAGATTTTCAGCTTTGATAACACACCTGCCACCATACAATACATAGTTGCAAAGATCTGCAAACCGCTCATTGTCTGCAAAATACTCTTTTGCTTTTGAGTCTTTTGTACCCAATTTTCTCCTCCTATTCAGTTATGTGAGCAGATAATTGGATTATATCAATCACAAAGGCAGCTATATCATTATCTAAAGGCTTCTTCCCCACAAATACATTTACTCCTACAGCGTCACGAAATTGTTCTGAAAGTTCCATTACATTTTTACCCTCATACGATATCAATGAACGTATATTCATTATTTTTCCGAAGAAAACAGCTTCCTCTTCTGAAAATTCAACACTTCCTAAATATCCTTTATATTCCATATTGTTATTCATGTTCGATTCCCCATTTCCTATGACATTCTTATCAAAGGCTTATATGTATTCTTTTCGTACATCAAAAATGTTAGTAGTGTATAGAAAAAATATCCTCTACTTTTGCCATCATAATATATGAGATCAATTGTAGGGGATATTTTCTTTAATACTTATCTATTGTATAATACTTCGCTATCAAAACTTGAAAATATTTACTCTTTGGTATAAGTATGCAAATCATTAATAGTAACTATGTTCTATACTTTTATGGTAAATCCATCCAAGATATTTCCGAGCACTCTGCTAAATATTCATTATATTCTGATTCTGTTAAGTTCTCTGTGCCACAATAATACTCCTTTTCACTTGTGTCAGAATTAATTCCAAAACCTATTATAAAATCATTATCTAAAATACCATTCTTAATAACATCATATGAAATTGAATCGCAAGCAATACCATTACTATAGTTTTGATATTGGCTATATACAATTGCATGATATTTTTCAGAGTATTTAATTTTTCCATAGGCAGATAGCACACTAATTTGTTGTGGTTCATCTGAATCATAATTCATTGCCGGTATTAATGAAATTTGTTGTGTATTTGAATTGAAGGAAAAAATAGCTAAATTCTCCCATAAATCTTCACTTCCGTATATTAATAATTCATCTGTTCCATCTCCATCTATATCCATAACTGAATATTGTTTTGGAATGCCAAATGTCCAAGAATCCGCTATATAATTTTTGTATTCTCTATTTTTAAGAAACTCGTCATATACTCCAGCATTAGATGAAATATTATCATTATCTGATTGCGGAATATAATCTGAAAAGAGGGTAATTGAATAGCCAATAATATTATTTTCGAATTCTTTTCTTTTATTCATAGCCTCTTCTTCTGATATGTTTTTCATTTTGTCTAAATCATAATCATATGAATCTGTATAATAATTACCTGTAGCATAATACCATGGCGAATTTGGATTATAATATCCATCAAAAACAATCGACTCAATTGGTACTAGTACTTTATTTTTCTCGTCTATTTTACACTCTTCTTCAAAATTATTATACGCCCCACCAGAACCATATCTGTATATCTTTCCGTTTTTAGATAAGTTAATTCCAAATCTTTCATATGTTGTATCAAGATAGACAACTTTATCATCTACGTATGTATACAAATCAATGATTACTCCATCTGATTGTGAGTCATTGTCTCCAATAAGTAATTCCGGTATTCCATTCCCATCGATATCCAAAAGTGCATACCCTACGCTACTTAAAGATTTATAGTCCGAATAATTCCCACTCAACAAAATACTGACGTTATCATTTTCCGTCCAATTCTGATTTTTAATCTTATAATAATACATATCTAGAACATCTTTATATAATTCTTCTCCATCCACAGAAGAAACCACACACTTTAACAACTCGCCATCATCATATTCACTAAGATACTGCTTATTATTTTCCGGTAAGAAACCATAGCAACCATACTTATTAGTCTTATCCGCATCCTTTAGCTTAACAAGACACTTTGCAATTTCCTGATTGACCATTTTCTGTGTGCTCTCATAAGTCGGATTATCTTCTTTTGTCTTTTCAGTTAACGCTCCAACCGCTGCATCTCTTGTGATATAACAGCTCTTTAAATAGGCATAGCAATACTGTGTCACCTCGTACAGATTCTTCGATGTTATATTATTTGCATCCTTGAACACAGCATCCCTTTTATCAATATAAGACTTAAAAGTATCAGACTGTACAATTCCGGCATACATACTCTGCAAAAAACAGTCCGTATTGCTTAATCCATTTTTCACCCAAGGAACAGTTTCCTTAGAAATGTCCCATATTAACAAATATATCTTTGATTCTGTATCAAGTAATGTCGTAGAAACATCCAGCCCTTCTTTAAGTAAATCCCCCATATTATTCATCAGATAATTATATGCCGAATATGAGACTATATCTGTTTCCAACGTATTTTTATAATCTCTCAAACCATCTTTCATAGCCTTAGACATAACACAGCCGTAATTTGAATTCTTAATAAATGTATCCAACGATTTCACTGCAAACTTATCCTGATTCTGAAACTCACTTGCATACCCTGTAATTTCCATTACTGAATAGAATGCCTCCATAAAACCTGTTGCCTCTTTAAAACTTTTTGATACCTGTACAAAAGGATCTGTTGTCTCAGAAAAGAAATCAGCTCTTGAACACAATTTATCTAATTCCTGATACGATTTATTGTAAGCATCCACAGATGCTTTATTTTCAACAACCATTTTTTTCTTCAAATCTGCTGTCTTCTTAGATAGATTTTCTATCTTATAATCATATGCATCATCTATCTGTTTCATGGATTTTACAACCCAATTATCTCCATTAAAAGGCTTCAGTTTTTCCTTCATTGCATCTACATCCTGACTCAATTCTTCTTCTGAATAAGTACAGAACATCTTTGCAAATGATTCCGAATACTTTGCATCATAGCTTGACGAATCCATGCTAAATGAATTAATCAACTGGCACCATGATGCTCCATCCCAGTCAAGCACACCATTAAATATCTGAACCATATTGGCTGCAGTACCCATTGCAAACATTGAACCTGGTGTCGCTCCGGCATCAGCTTCCCAATCAAACAAATAACGTTCATTATTTTTCAACACATCCATGTAGATATCAACTATATTCTTCTCCGGCATATCAACATGAATCTTTTTATCCAATACAACATCTGAACTATTTAACAATAACAGGCTGAATTCAAAAGGAATCCACTCTCCATCAGCATTCTTTACTGTCTTAAACGGAGCCTCATAATCTACCATCTTGTTAAATAACATATGTCCGACCTTTGTACTGTCATAGTAAAATGTTGTAATACCATACGGTACAGTATTGCTAAATTCTTTGTTGAAAACAGCCACATACTCATCGCCTGCTTTAACCTGATACCCAAGCCTTTCTCCAAGCTGTTTTGCATTTACATACAAATGTCCGTCATCTACCATCGCATCCAGATTTTCTGTTGTTCCTAGATTATCGGAGAACTCAACCGGAAGTGTATTGTACGAAATATCAGCACTCTTTGTTTCTGTCGCATACGCAGTGCCGGTTGTCAATAATATTATTGCGCTTAACAAAATACTAATTATTTTTTTCATCACCAGTCTCCTCACTAAGTTCCTTTTGCACATCCTGCATCAGCTCCTGATAGGCAGTAACCAAATTGCCGGTCAATGCATTGACAAATTCCTCAGTATCGTATTCTGCTGAATAAATTCCATCCTTATATGTATATGGAATTTCCACTTCATTAGTCACTTTTTCAGCATTTGAAATATAATCATCTGTAAATGATTCTATATTTTCCTCTGTCACTTCACCCTTTTTCATCTCGGTAAAATACTTGGAAAAATCAGGTGCTGTTATTTTATATGTAACTGTATCTTTTCCGACCTTTTTCACCTTGATTGTGTCATTCTTTATAATTTTAGACATCAAACCATTTTTCTGATTTGCTTCGCTGTCTGTCTCGAAGAAATCTTTCAATTCCTCGTCTGCTTTTATTTCATCGGTTCCGTTAATGATAGCATCTAGTTTTGTTATATCTTTGGATTCTACTGCGTCAACCACCTTGTTTGCCTGCTTTTCTACTTTCTTGTCAGTATTAACGTCACAGGCTGTAAAAATGATTGAACATCCTAGAATCGCGATTGCTATTCCTGATTTTATAAATTTGCATTTTTTCATGTTGCTGCTCCTTCCTAAGAGAAATAATTTACTATGTATTTTAATAATCAAAACTTGCGCAGATGCAATGCATTTAATAAGATTATTCGCATTAGTTTATTCTGCATGATTGTATCCACAATAACTATCCGCAGAATGTAAAGATAATGATTTTACACTTCCATTTTCCAGATAAATGTCAAAATAGTAAGTATTTGATTTATCTTTACAAAATATAGTATCTGTTTGATCATTTTGTATTGTCCAGATATCGCTTTTACTCAATATAGTTCTTACGCTATCCACATCCATATTATATTTAATCCCATATAACATATAACCACCATTGCCAGTTATATCAATCTCTCTAATGCTATCGTCCTTATGACAAGCAAAACAAACATTATCATTTTGTTTAAATTTTCCTGCATCTACTTCATTTTCAATTGTGAATTTTATGTTTTGATCTATTTGAGATATGTTCTCTCCAATATATCCGGAAAGTTCTATTTCATCTTTTCCAACATTTTCTTCTTCAACCTCACTATAAACACTTTGAGAGCCTTTTCTTATCCAATAAAGATTATATGAATTATCATTTATATCTTTCATTACCAAATATTTTTTATCTTTTCCAATAAGCATTGTATCTTGAACATTCTGATTTTCTTCATACATATTAATGTTATAGTTTAAATGATCATCTTCAATGCTACATACCCCCTTTCCACCAAGTCCTATTCCAATATAGAACGAAAAATCGCCGTTTTCATCAATTTCTAAATCAGCACCATACTGTGTTAATCCACTTCCATACATAAAACTAAGAGAACGATCATTATTCTTATTTGTTGCAACACTATCCAATACCCATATTCCCACAAAATCTTTCAAATCACTTTTATTTTGCACAGCATCTATAATTGAACTATCATCATACTCACCCAAATACTGTTCATTGTTTTCTGGCAAGAATCCATAGCACCCATACTTATTTGTTTTATCAGCATTTTTTAGCTTAATCAAATATTCCGCAATTTCCTGATTTACCATCTTCTGTGTGCTTTCATATGTAGGATTATTTTTCTTTGTTTTTTCAGTTAATGATCCTACTGCTGCATCTCTCGTTATATAACAGCTTTTAAGATATGCATAACAATACTGGGAGAGTTCATACAGATTTTCCGGTGTTATATTCTTAGCATCTCCAAACACAACATTTCGTTTGTTTATATATGTGCTAAAGGTGTCAGATTGTATAATTCCCGCATACATACTCTGTAAAAAACAGTCAGTATTGCTTAGACTATTTTTGACAAGCGGAATCGCCCCTTTAGCAATATCCCACGCTAACAAGTATAGCTTAGAATCCATATCCAGTATTGTAGTTGATATATCTATAGTATCTGTAAATAAACCTGTCATATTATTCATCAGATAATTGTATGCAGAATATGCTACAATATCGGTTTCCAGTGTCTTTTTGTAATCTCCCATGCTATCTTTCATAGCCTTAGACATAACACAGCTCGAATCAGAATTTTTTATTAATGTATCTAATGATTTTACTGCAAATTCGTCCTGATTTTTAAACTCGCTGGCATAACCAATAACTTCCGATATCTTATAAAATACATCCAAAAAGCTGGTAACATTCTTAAATTCTTTTGAAGCGGTTAAAAATGGATCTGTCATATCTGAAAAATAATCTGCTGTATTACACATTTTATCAAGTTCTTGATATGATTTGTTAAACTTCGCTACAGATGTGCCATTTTCTACATCAATTTTTTTCTTTAAATCAGCTGTTTTTTCAGATAAATCTCCAATATTATCATCTATAATATCGTCAACTTTTTTTATTGATTTTGCAACCCAATTATCCCCATTAAAAGGTTTCATTTTCTCTTTCATTGCTTTTGCATTAAGAGTTAATTCTTCATCTGAGTATGTACAAAACATTCTAGCAAAGCTCTCTGCATATTTTCGATCATAGCTATCCATTTTCAGGTAAAAACTATCTATTAATTGAGACCACGACGCTCCATCTTTATCCAAAATACCACTAAATACCTGAACAAAATATGCTCCTGTCCCCATGGCAAATATTGAACCTTCTGAAGCACCGGCATCGCTTTTCCAATCAAATAAATATCTATCATTATTTTTTAATATATCCATATAAATATCTACGATATTTTTTTGTGGCATTTCAATGTGCACCTGATTATCAAGCACAACATCAGAACTATTTAATAATAAAAGACTAAATTCAAATGGAATCCACACACCATCAGAATTCTTAACAATCTTAAATGGAGCTTCATAATCAACCATTTTATTAAATAACATATGTCTTACTTTTGTACTATCATAATAAAAAGTAGTAAGACCATAAGGAACTGTATTACTAAAATTTTTATTGTAAATTGCTACATATTCATTTCCAACTTCAACCTTATAACCAAGTCTATCTCCCAACTGTTCTGCATCTACATAAAGATGTTCTTCTGTCACCATTACATTAAGTTCCTCTGTTGTCCCAAGATTATCAGAGAACTCAACAGAAAGCGTATTATAAGATATATCAGTTGTTTCTTTAGCCAATGCCGTATATGTAGATGACATTAGCATAATTGCGCAAAGAAAAAAACTAATCACTCTCTTCATTATTGTTATCTCCTCATTATCTCATTTTGCATATCCAAAATCAGTTTCTGATACGCTGTAATCATATTTCATGTTCGTGCATTTATAAATTCTTTTATATCATATTCTATAGATAATTTCTCATCCTCATATATTCATCTGCTGTATAGTCATCCATAAAAGAATCTATTTTTCTACCACTTTATTTAATAAAAAAGTGATTCACGGAATATTACACTTATCATGAATCACTTTTTTACTATTTATCTATATCATATATCTGATTATTTTTTTGCTGCAAATCTATAAATATCATATTTATCGCCATTTTGTCTAGCTATATATAATGCATCAGTACCAGATATAACGGTATCATCAAATATATTTACTCCATTAAAATATGGGTATTCCCCATCATTTAACGTAAATAAATCATTAGTATCTATAATATTAGCATCTTTGTCTATCAAAATAACCTTAGAATCACTGTTCAATAAAAAGAAATATCCATATTCATAATTTAAATCATATGCACATATTGGATCCATTGCAAAGTATCTATCATTGCACAATTTTTCATTATCGCCTTCTAATAGCCATGTATCATCATATCGTTTTAATATAATATTATCATTTTTCCCAAGTGTATAAATTCTCCCTTCCTCATTTCCGTTATGTATCCCAGTATAATCTGTATAGAATCCGTTAGTTTCTGTCATTGTACCATCTGTACCAAAAATATACGTTGTATTCCAATCCCCTATAATGCCATAACTTATTAAAATTTGATTATTTATTTTTTCTACTTTCAAACCAGTTTTATGTTCTTCCCAAATCGTCGAATTGTCTTTATTGTTTATATATATATAATTATCATTTGTATAAATATGCATTTTCTTCTATTTGAAAATCCATTCCTTGCAAAACATGTATTGCTTCATTCCTTTCCTCACTATCATTATTAGTTAAATAGTAATCCTTTGTCAATTGATAATACTCTTTTATTGAATCTTCCTCCCCTGCTGAAAAAGATCCAATTTCATTTTTTCCCTTGTCATAAAAAATAATTTTTCCATTCCCCATTGCATACTCGACATCCCCATTAGTATATTCTTTATCAACATAATACATATCTAAAGGCCTAGAATAATATTTAATATTATCATCAGCATCTCCTAATAAAGGTTTAATCTCTATAACAGAATTATATTCTTCTCCATTGGTGTCTAATAAATATTCTTCATCCTGATATGCAACATGAAACAATAAAGTATCTACTCCCTGTTGTAGAACCTCCTGTCTATTATAAAAACTCACCTCATCATATTTTAATGGAATAACTTCCTTACCTTTAGAATTTATTACACCAAACAATCTTCCATCCATTTTAGATACAATAAAATATCCATTACAATAATCTTCAACTTTATAATCAGTTGTAAGATATAAATAGTCCTCAGCCGTTTTCTTTACCGCTTCCTCGGTATTTTTCTCTGTGTTTTTCTCATAAACACTTTCTGTATCATTTTTTACAATATTAGATATTTCCGTATTTGAAGCTTTCTGCTCATCCTGCGTACTTCTATTTGTAGAGCATGCTCCTAATAATGTTGATGCCAACACTGTACACATAAGTATTTTTACTATTTCCTTCTTCATAATCATTATCCTTTCATAAAGCTTTGCTATGTTCTAATGTATCTGATACATATTTTCTATTAATTATGAAATAATTATAGTTCAGATATTTACTAAATTGAATAGTAAGCATCTTTATCCTAGATTAATCACAACTTTGTCGTGAAAGTGGCTAAAACCACCATAATCCTATATTTTAATTGAATATTGTATTTCATCTGGCAAGTGAATTAAAAAAGGAGCCTCCAAATGTGGTAAAATTTAGGTGTCAAATCTATAAAATATACCCAAACATCACTGGCGGTAAAAATGATTGAACATCCTAGAATCGCGATTGCTATTCCTAATTTTATGAATTTGCATTTTTCATGTTGCGGCTCCTTTATGATTCCAGTATTTTTATCTAGAAAATTTTTATCATAAACAGTTCTAATAAATCTCTGTTTTTTTAGCTAATGCACTATTAAACCCTTTGTTAATCATCATGCATTTTCTTGTAAGTTTCTTCACATACAAAAACTTCCTTATGCATCATATTCTCATAATGTCGTGTAGCTTTTTTTCCACACCATGCACATTTTTTTCTACACTCCTTGCAAACATAAGAGTAAGAACCATCGCTTTCTTTATATGCTACAGTCGGACTATGTCCACACCAGTCACACGGTTTATCCGATACAGACATCAATTGCATAAATCCCCATATTACAATTACTCCAACAATAAGACTAGGGATTATAATTTTCCATACTCTAGCGCTATTGTTCTTTGGTGCTATAACATCATAAACATGTTCTGATTGTTCTTTCTCAACAACCGCACCACATTTACCGCAAAAATTAGCTCCTTTTTCTATTTTTTCACCACAATTACCGCAATAGCCCATTTTTAATTTTCTCCAATTCTGTTATAGTCATATTATTACTCATTTACAGCTTTACCATATGAATTTACCAAAACATCTTTTTGCGAGTCTTCGGAAGCTTCAACATCAAAACTTTCTCCCGATAAAAGTTCCACAGCTAAAACTCGTTTATTTAGTACATCATTTTCGTTTAGCGTGTCATATGAATGTCCACTTACAGTTCCAGAATTCTCATCTATTTCATATACTGAATAAGAGCCTCCACCATTTCCACCGCCATAATCATGAAAAGCCGCAAATATCAATTTCGAATCCTCATAAAAAAACTTTATCTTACTCGCCGGAATAGCACTTGGCTCATACGTATATCCCCAATCACCAAATTCTGCATACACATTATCTATAATTTCTTTTTGATTCTCATCTAAATCATTATAGGTATAATTTTTATCACTCCCATTTGATTTATTTTTTGTAAACGAACATCCAACTAGAAAAAGCATAGCACTTAGAGTAAATATTATAGTTATTATCTTCTTATTCATCTTATCCCTCTCAAAGATATTATTTCTTATTATTTTTTCTTATTAATCTTCCATAGACTGAGCCAATAATAAATAAAACAGCAGCCAAAATAATCAACACTACAAATGCATCCGTACTTACGTTATAGTAAGCTACAAATGCAAATATAGCACATATTATTCCTAAAACTGTAAAACCTATATCCACGAGTAAAGAAGTTTTCATAATTTCATTTTGATTTCCCAACTCTGTCTTACAGCCACAATTTGGACACACTTGTGCCGAATCACTTATTTCTTTTCCACATTCTGGACATCTTATTAAAGCCATGTTAATACCTTCCTTTCTTTATCATCCTGTTACATCTTTCCTACATAAATTATAGTACAGATATTTACTAAATTCAATAGTAAACATCTTTATTATGTTAAGTTATATGTACACATACGGAGGGGGAATATGAATTACATTCAACGAATGCGCAATCTACGGGAAGATAGCGATAAAACCCAACAGCAAATAGCCGATTATTTGGGTACATCCCAGACCATGTATGCCAGATATGAGCGCGGAGCAAATGAACTACCGATTCACCATCTGCTCGCTTTATGTAAATACTATAATGTGTCCGCTGACTATATATTAGGTCTTTCTAATATCAAACAAATTTCCAAATAAAACATCCGAGTCAAATCCTTTGCGATTTACACACGGATGTTTTTTATTAAGAAAATTACTTATTTCCCCAAAAAACTCTTTATATTTATAAGATTACGCTATATTTATGTTCAAAAAAACACAGCACTGCGATAAACAGTACTGTGTTTAAATGTATTAGTAATGTAATTTTATTGCATT
>ERZ779843.3962-NODE-3962-length-11812-cov-2.519435_pt1 | contig 11812 bp, 10 predicted proteins | sample MGYA00511560_ERZ779843 | MGnify/ENA primary metagenome ERZ779843 (study PRJEB29588, sample SAMEA2158062) | human gut metagenome | biome: human gut; feature: human-associated habitat; material: faeces | place: Denmark | collected 2008/2010 ... | reverse complement strand
AGAAATACGGTGTTGCAGTCAAATGTGCAACCATTACTCCAAACGCCGCACGTATGACTGAGTATGATCTGAAAGAAATGTGGAAAAGTCCGAACGGAACCATCCGTGCGATCCTTGACGGAACCGTTTTCCGTGCTCCGATCGTTGTGAAAGGTATCGAGCCATGCGTAAAAAACTGGAAAAAACCAATCACCATCGCAAGACATGCATATGGCGATGTGTATAAAAACACCGAGATGAAAGTTCCGGGACCTGGAAAAGTAGAACTGGTTTACACCGCAGAAGACGGAACTCAGACAAAAGAACTGGTCTTTGATTTCAAAGGACCTGGTGTTGCACAGGGTATGCACAACCTGGACAACTCCATTGAAAGCTTTGCAAGAAGCTGCTTTAACTACGCACTGGATACGAAACAGGATCTGTGGTTTGCAACCAAAGATACTATTTCAAAAAAATACGACCATACCTTCAAAGACATTTTCCAGGAAATCTTTGATGCGGATTACAAAGAAAAATTCGAAGAGGCAGGAATCACTTATTTCTATACACTGATCGATGATGCCGTAGCCCGTGTGATGAAATCAGAGGGCGGTTACATCTGGGCATGTAAAAACTATGACGGCGATGTGATGAGCGATATGGTATCCTCTGCTTTCGGTTCTCTGGCAATGATGACTTCAGTACTGGTATCTCCGGACGGCTACTACGAATACGAAGCTGCACACGGAACCGTACAGCGTCACTACTACAAACACCTGAAAGGGGAAGAAACATCCACCAACTCTGTGGCAACGATCTTTGCATGGAGCGGTGCTCTGAGAAAACGTGGAGAACTGGATGACAACAAAGAACTGATGGATTTTGCAGATCGTCTGGAAGAAGCAACCATCCGCACCATCGAAGAAGGAAAGATGACAAAAGACCTGGCTCTGATCACAACCATGGAAAATCCAACTGTATTAAACAGTGAAGGATTTATCAAGGCAATCGCTGAGAATCTGTAAGAGCAGAAATAATAGAAAAAAACAGGAGGAAGACCCATGGGAGCAGAAGAATTTCTGAACATAGAAGAAGAACATAAACAGGAGTTTAGCGAACTGTTACAGTACTGTCTGGCATCCGGCCGGATCGATCAGAACCTGTATCAGGAATATGATGTAAAAAGAGGATTGCGTGATTCCAGCGGAAAAGGTGTACTGACCGGTCTGACAGAGATCTCGGACGTTGTCGGTTATACGTATGAAGACGGAAGAAAGATCCCGGCAGACGGACAGTTATTTTTCCAGGGATATAACGTAGCGGATATGGTGGCGAGCCTGGAGAAAAGAAAAAAAGGCTTCGAGGAAGTCATCTATACACTGCTGTTCGGACGTATCCCGAACGCAAGACAGTCGGCGATGTTTAACGATCTGCTGTCGGAGATGATGAATCTGAACAACCGTTTCATCCGTGATGTTGTCATGAAAGCATCCAACGAAAATATCATGAATGCCATGCAGCGATGTGTGCTGACTCTGTACACCTACGATGATAATCCGGATAACACCAGCGTGGAAAATGCCCTGCGCCAGTCCATGCAGCTGATCGCAAAAATGCCGCTGATCGCTGTATATTCTTATCATTCCTACCGGCATTTCCGTCAGGATGAAAACCTGTTGATCAAAAACCCGAAGAAAGAGTACAGCTTTTCCGAGAATATCCTGTATATGCTTCGGGAAGACGGTCAGTTTACCGAACTGGAAGCAAAAGTTCTGGACATTGCATTGGTTCTTCACGCAGAGCATGGTGGTGGTAACAACTCTACGTTCACGAACCATGTGGTAACCTCTTCCGGAACGGATACCTATTCCGCAGTTGCAGCCTCCATCGGTTCCCTGAAAGGACCGAAACATGGTGGTGCCAATCTGAAAGTTCAGGATATGTTTGAAAACATTATGGAAAACTGCCCGGACTGGGAAAATGAAGCATCTCTGAGAGATTATCTGAATGATATTCTGGATAAGAAGGTCTTTGACCATGCAGGTCTGATCTATGGTATGGGACATGCGGTATATACACTGAGTGACCCGCGTGAAGTGATCCTGAAACGTTATGCAAAATTCCTGGCAGAAGAAAAAGGAAAGACCAGAGAATTTGCCCTGTATGAGAAAGTGGAAGCGATTGCAGGTGAGCTGATCATGCACAAGAGAAAACTATTCAAACCGGTATGTGCAAATGTCGATTTTTACAGTGGATTCGTTTACACGATGCTTGGCATCCCGAGAGAGCTGTTCACCCCGATCTTTGCGATCTCCCGTATGGCAGGATGGTCCGCACACCGTCTGGAGGAACTGGTCAACGCCGGTAAGATCATCCGTCCGGCATACCGTTATGTGGGACACCACAGACCGTATCTGGAAGTGGAAGACCGCGAGGAACAGAACCCGTTCACCGAGGAATACCAGAGAAAATATAAGATTAAGAGCATTAAAAATGCATAAATAAAAGCAAAAATCCGTCTGACAGAGAAAATCTGTCGGGCGGATTTTGGTATATACGCGGGTAATGAGGCAAAGTCCGGGCTTGCACAAGACCTTGACGACTGCCGCAATAGTGAACGGGGAGGGCAACGAGCCAGAAGGGGGGTGAATCAGATCAGTCCGTAATGAGCCATTGCTTTCATCAGTCCGTCATTTTCCACAGTATCTGTGACATACTCCGTATACGGATCGAGCACAGGGTCGTGATGCCCCAGAGCCACGGTGTGTTTACCATAAGTAAACATGGCAAGGTCATTACTGCTGTCACCGAAGACATAAGCATCATCCAGTCCCAGTCCGAAGTGTTTCAGGATAAAATCAATGGCAGTTCCTTTGGAATATCCTTTCGGCACAACTTCATAGATACCGCCCAGCCGGTCGATCAGATCCATATCTTTTGCCAGTGCAGGGAACAGGGTGTCGGTATCGGTCTGCTCATCGGTGTAGATGACGAATTTGTCAAAGTCGCAAAGTCCGCTCTCGATATAGTGTTCTTTGGTCAGTCCCAGTGTGGCGAGATAACGGCAGGTTCCCTCCAGCTTTGCAAACCGGGTAATATGCGAAGAACGGTAGCAGTCCTCTTTTCCCTCGAGAAGCAGTCCTGCATTTGCCGCTTTCACCTGTCGGATGATCTCCGCCTGACGCTCCTTCGGGATCTGCGTGGAGGTGAGCACCTCATCGCTGTATACAATATAGCTTCCGCAGCCACACAGATAACCGCTGAACGGCAGCCGACAGATCATCGGCGGCAGACAGCAGATGGTCCGTCCGGTGTTGATAAATAAAAGATGTCCGAGATCATGGGCTTTTTGCAGGGCAGCAGAGGCAGATTCGGGGATCTTACCGGTGACTTCACTTAAGATGGTTCCGTCGATATCAAAAAATAATGCTTTCTTATTTGTACTCATGTTGATTCTCCGTATAAATGTTTTCTATAACTGTTTGGTAATCCGATTTTTATTACAAGCGCAGTTTATTATACTGCCTGAGAATCCAAAATGTAAAGAGATAAGATGAACAAAAGCAATGAGAAGAATGGTAGAGGAAAACGCATTTTGACAGTTAAAAAGAAAGTTGATGAGAAAAAATAGAATCTGGGGATTTCAGAGGGGGCAAAGTATGTTAAAATAGAACTATTCAGCGGGAAAATAGGAAGGAATCCGCAGAAAAATGATTAAAACAGGTGTAACTGTATGGTGAGTGGAAAAGAGTGAAGCTATGAAGCAGTTACAAAAAGATAAATTTTCAGGAGGGAGAAAATGACAAAAAAACAGAGAACCCTGGAGATTATAGAGCGGTTGAAGAAAGAATATCCCGATGCGGCGTGCACCCTGGATTATGACCAGGCGTGGAAACTGCTGGTAAGCGTGCGGCTGGCAGCGCAGTGTACCGATGCCAGGGTGAATGTGGTCGTGGAGGGACTGTTTGAAAAATATCCCAGTGTGGAAGCACTGGCGGCAGCAGATGTGGAAGATATCGAGGCGATTGTCCGTCCCTGCGGACTGGGAAAAAGCAAGGCGCGGGACATCAGTGCCTGTATGAAGATGCTGCGGGATGAATATGACGGGAAAGTACCGGATGATTTCAATGCGCTGTTAAAACTTCCGGGTGTGGGAAGAAAGAGTGCGAACCTCATTATGGGGGATGTCTTTGGAAAACCGGCGATCGTGACCGACACCCACTGCATTCGCCTGACCAACAGGATGGGCCTGGTGGACGGAATCAAGGAACCGAAGAAAGTAGAGATGGAACTGTGGAAGCTGGTTCCACCGGAAGAGGGAAGCGATTTCTGTCATCGGCTGGTGATGCATGGAAGAGAGATCTGCACGGCAAGAACCAAACCGTACTGTGATCGTTGCTGCCTGAACGATATCTGTAAAAAGGTGGGCGTGGAGTAGGAGGATGAAACGATGAAAATCGGGATCATATCAGACACTCATGGAAAATTACATCCACCGGTTCTGGAGCTGATCGCTTCCTGCGATGTGATCCTGCATGCCGGAGATGTGGATAACAGTCAGACACTGGATCAGCTCTGGATGCATCTGAAACCAAATGCCCCTTTTTATCTGGTACGTGGAAATAACGACCGGGGATGGGCGGAGCGTATCGCGAAAACACAACGGTTTTGTCAGGCTGGTGTTTCCTTTTTCATGGTGCATGACAGAAAAGATGTTTCCTGGGACCTGGACGGTGTACAGGTGGTTGTCTTCGGGCACAGTCATAAGTTTACCGTGGAAGAAATCGATGGAAGACTCTGGCTGAATCCGGGAAGCTGCGGCAGACCGCGGTTCGGAGCACCTTTGACATTGGCAGTGCTTACGATAGAAGACGGAGTGGAAAACCAGGAGTGGACGGTGGAAAAAATCACGATTTCCAACCGGTATGTGGAAAACAGGAGTATAGTATGGAAAAAAACACAACCAAAACAGAAGTAAGAGAAAAAATACAGGAACTTTTAAAAACACTGAAAGCGGAGCAGGAAAAAAAGCCGCTGCGTCTGGTGGAGCAGCTGGGATATCTGATGTATGTCCGCCTGTTTATCGAATCACAGAAGAGGGTCAGCCTGCAGGAGAGCTTTCCGTTTGCCGGATTCCCAATGGAATGGATACCGGGAGAGGAAGAAGTGGAGGATGGTCAGCGCAGCTGGCAGCTGCAGTATCAGGTACAGTACTGTTCTTCCATGGTGGAGCAGGGACATTTTATGGAAACTGCAAGACTGGAAGAAAACAGTCTGTGGATGAAAGAATTATGTAAACTTATTGACTGGACAGCTGACCACTGTGACTGGGAAGAAGGGATGCCACATCTGTTCGGCGCGCTGCTTGAAGAGATGCTCCGTCAGATGTATGCCTGGGGAACTACAGGACTGTTTCTGATGCCGGAGAACCTTACGGAAGCACTGATCCGGCTGGCAGATGGTCGTAATATCGAAAAAGTCTGGAATCCGGCGACAAGAACCGGCGGTTTTCTTGCAGCAGCCCACAGACAGTATCCACAGTGGCAGTTATACGGATGTGAAGAAGAGAAAAGTCAGTGGCAGATTGCCCGGATGCTGCAGTTTTATCATGGCGGCGGTATGGAGGGAATCCGTCGGGAAGATCCGCTGGAAGTCGACCGCATTGATAAAACCGGGGAGCGCACACCGGAAGGGGAAGTGCCGACCTACGAGGAATACGATCTGATCGTGACCAATCCACCGGTAGGGGAACTGCCGATCGAAGACCAGGACCGGTACTGGATCAGTACCAGAAAAGCACAGCTGCAATACATGCAGATGCTGATGAATCATGTGAAAAAGCAGGGAATGGTGATCGCGGTAGTCAACGAGGGAACCCTGTTTATGTACGATGCAGAGCAGAAAGTCCGCCAGTATCTGTTAAATGACTACCAGATCCAGGGAGTCATTTCCCTTCCGGCGGGAGCATTTTTACCCTATACAGGAAGTAAGGCTTCGGTTCTGATCTTTACAAGAGAAGAAGAGATTGACAAAGAGCAGCCGGTATGGTTCTATGAGATCCAGAATCTCGGATACAGCCTGGATCGTCGCCAGGAAAGTACCGGGGTGGATGACATTCCGGCAATGCTGACATCATGGGAGAACCGGAAAGAACTGGCAGATCAGTGGAAGCATCAGTTGAAGGAAGCTGCTGCGCACAACCAGTGGGAAAATCCGGTTCCGGCACATTGGGAAGAAAAATCCTGCTGGTTTGCAAGTCTGGATACGATCGCCAAAAATGACAATAATCTGTCTGCGGGAAGATACAAACCATGGAAAGAGCAGGAGACGGTTGTGACCGAATCTCCGGCACAGCTTTTGAAAGAACTGGCAGATCTGGAAACCGATACGATGAAGAAAGTACAGGAACTGATGGAGATGGCGGGGGACTATGAGTAAGAAGAAAAATATGTACAAACTGGAATCTCTCGCCCGGCTGATCTCCGGAAGAACGCCGGAGCGGGAGCAGAAGGAATACTATGCAGAGACCGGAACACCATGGGTCAAGATTGAAAATCTGGATCAGGGTTATATCCGGGAGACAGCGGAATACCTGTCCGAACAAGGAAAAGAAAAGGTTAATCTGGTACCGGAAAACAGTGTGTTATTTTCCATCGTCGGTACAGTCGGAAAAGTAGGAATCGCCGGCCGGGAACTTGCCACGAATCAGCAGATCGTATCCCTGATCTTTGATGAGACCCGGGTGCTGCCACTGTACGGATATTATGCACTCCGGTATCATGCGGAAGAGATCCGCAAACTGTCCAATCAGACCACGATGGCGCTGATCAGCAGAAAAACCCTGGGACAGTACAGAATCTATGTGCCGGACAGTCTGGAAAAACAGCAGGAGATTGTGGATAAGCTGCGGCGTTTTGAAGAGATCAAGCTGAAAAAAGAAGAGATGCGAAGCCGGATGGAACAGTATGAACAGGTATTATTTCAGAGAATCTTTGCCTCTCAGCTGCGATACGGAGAAAAGGCGAGACTTCGCAACTATCTGAAAGAACCGGTAGGAACCGGTATTCCGAAAAATGAAGAGCCAAACGGAGAATTCCCCTGTGTGCGTCTGGAGAATTTTCGGAAGACTTATCTGACAGGACTTCATGCAGGAGAAAAGGCGGAGGTAAATGCTGGTGCAGACTGGGCGATCGAAGAGAAATACCGCGTCTGCCCGGGAGATATCCTTCTTCGAAATGGAAAGCTGATTCTGGTAGATCGGGTGGAAGATCCACTGTATCTGGATCGTAGTGTGCTGCGTATTGTGCCGGATCAGGGGCAGATTCTGCCGGAAGCCTTATATGCTTATCTGAGTCAGTCCTGTATGAGTGAAGTCCTCTACGGAGCCAGAAAAGAAGGCGATAACCGAAAACGTCCGATTCGTGCCGCCGAGGTGGAAAAGCTGATTCTGCCGCAGTTGTCCATGAAAAAACAGGAAGATTACAGCAGATGTCTGAAGAAAATCCGTGAGATCGAGAGAAATCTGGACCGGGAAATTGCACTGGCAGAGGCAGCATTTTCCGGTATGGGATGGCTGTTGCTGAGGAAAGAACCGGAGGAAGAGGCTAAGACAGATGCAATAAGCATTGAAGATGTAGAAATTGTTACGAAAGCGGATACAGAAGAATCCACAGGGAAAGATCTGGAAACTATGGCAGATGCGAAAACTTCGGAAGGTGCAGCCGGTGAAGCGGAGCAGACAGAAGCCGGGTTACAGGAAGAAAAGTCGAAAGTGGTTTCAGGAAAAACAGGGAAGAGGATGCAAAGAAGGCCGGTGGAACTGTCCGAAGAACAGAAGCAGACGGCACATCTGATTCTTGGTGTGCTCTGCTGCTGGGCACCGAGAGATGAACGAACCGGTGCATACTGTAAGAAACGGCAGGAGATTTTCCGGATCGCGCAGCCCTATTTTCAGCCGGCAGCGGTTTCTTTTACCGATAAAAAGGGACAGCGGGAATACCTGCTTGAGAAGGATTTCCTGACCTATCGAAATGAGGAGTTGAGCAAACGATACGCTACACCGATGTACTTTTTACAGGAACTTTTACAGGAAAGCGAAAACGATAATCCGCAGGACGCCCATTTGGCCTTCCAGGGAGAAGACGGGATCGCTACGGATGAACTTTGGGATTCAGCACAGATCCGGCAGATGGCAGTGTGTGGCTGGGAGATACTAATGGAGTATTCCGGGCTGGGTGCATGCGGATGGCTGGTGCGTGGAGAGAATGGAAAGTAATTATGCAACAGACAGTCGGGGTACAGAACGGTTGCAACCGAGAAAAGGAGACAGAACATATGAAACCGAAGATTCGCATGGTCGGACTGGATCTGGACGGAACGGTATTTAATAACAATAAAGAGATTAGCACGCATACCAGAAGTGTGCTGAAAGAGGCGATCCGTCAGGGATGCATCGTGCTTCCAGCCACCGGAAGACCGGAAATCGGACTTCCGGGTGCATTTTTGGAGATTCCCGGTGTGGAATACGCACTGACTTCCAACGGAGCCCGCATTATCCGTATTCCTTCCGGGGAGACGGTATATGAAGAACTGATTCCCTGGGAGGTCGCATTGCAGGTGATCGAAGTGATGAAACAGTGGGCAGGAGAATCATGCAACTGGGAAACATATTTTGCCGGTAATATTTATGTAGAGGAAGAAACGTATCATTTTGTGAAACATGAATCGATGAGTCCTGCGATGGAGCGGTACATCCGAAGTACCCGGACACGCCGGAAGTGTCTGACAGAGAAGATCCGGGAGGAAAAGATCGGGATGGAAAAGTTGCATCTGATCTTTGCCGATACAAGAGAACGGGACTGCAGAGAGAAGGAACTGCAACAGATGTTTCCGAATCTGAGTATCTGCCATGCGACACCGTTTAATATTGAAATTATTTCCGGCAGGGCTGGAAAAGGGAACGCGCTGGTGGCACTGGGAAAGATCCTCGGTATCAAAAGGGAAGAAATCATGGCATGCGGCGATGCGCCAAACGACTGGAACATGCTTGAGATGGCCGGACTTCCGGTCGTGATGGCGAATGCAGATGAAGAGACGAAGAAAAAGGCAGCGTTTATCACAAAGTCGAATGAGGAAGACGGTGTTGCTTATGCTGTTGAGCAGTTTGTGCTAAAAAATGGATGACAGATTTGCCTGAATGTCAGAAAACAGATTGGCTGCGGTATCAGGTATGGCAACGGGAAGAAAAAGGAAAAGCGAAGGAAAATGAGAAGAAACAGCACATACGGAAAATGAAAGGAGTTTATGCATGACTTTGAAACAACAACTTGGAAAGCTGAAATGTAAGAACTTTCTATTCCTCACGATTGCAGGTATGGTGAATGCCTTCGGAGTCACGATGTTTATTGCCCCGGTGGATCTGTATGACAGCGGAATCTCCGGAACATCGATCCTGCTGTCACAGCTGACACCGGAATGGCTGTCACTGTCCTTCTTTTTGATGGTATTGAATATTCCTCTGTTTTTATACGGACTCAGAAAACAGGGTGTGGTATTTACTATCTATGCGATTTACACGGTGGTGGTCTATTCTTTCGGGGCATGGCTGATCACAGATGTACTGCCGGTGGATGTAAGTATCGTATCGCCACTTGCCGGATCGGATCTGCTTCTCTGCGCTATTTTTGGCGGGCTGATCTCCGGTATCGGAAGTGGGATGGCGATTCGATTTGGAGGAGCGATGGACGGCATCGAAGTTCTCGCCGTCATCTTTGCAAAACGGCTGGGAATCACGGTGGGTACGTTTGTGATGGCATATAATCTGGTACTGTATATTATCTGCGGATTTGTGATTCACAGCTGGATCCTTCCACTGTACTCGATCGTAACATACGGGGCAGCGCTGAAGACAGTGGACTTTATTGTGGAAGGTCTGGATCGATCCAAAGCGGCTACAATCGTCACGGTGCATCCGGATGAGGTCTGCGCGGCACTCTCTGAAGCCTTTGAGTGTGGGATGACGATCACCGAGGCGAAGGGATATTATTCGGATTCCCCGAAGACAGTGGTGTACATCGTGGTAAACCGTTTTCAGGTTGGGAAGATGAAAGAACTGGTTCATGAAAATGATCGCTCCGCTTATATCTCGATTGCAGAAATTGCGGATGTGTACGGAGCAAATACGGATAAAGTCTGAAACGACAAAAGTAATAATATTATTATAAGCAGAAAGTGAAAAAAATATGGATGGAAACATTCTTTTGTGGATACAGGATCACTTCCGCTGGGAGGGCATGAACTGGTTCTGGAAAGGAATCACATCCCTGGGAAACGGTGGATGGTTCTGGATCGTATTATGTATCCTGATGGTTGTATTTGCCAAAATCTCCGGAGAAAAATGTTCAATAAAAAATGAAAACTGTTCCCGGGCAGTAATCGGAAGAGCCGGCTGGTATGGTCTGTTGTCGATGGGAGCCGGTGCACTGATCACCAATGTGTGTCTGAAAAATCTGGTAGAACGTCCCCGCCCCTATGAAGTGGTAGAGGGACTGGTGCCGCTGATCGGCAAACCGACGGATTATTCATTCCCGTCGGGACATACCTGTGCATCGTTTGCCTGTGCGCTGGTGCTGTACCGGATTCTACCGAAAAAATACGGCGTACCTGCAGTGATCCTGGCATCACTGATCGCATTTTCACGCCTGTATGTGGGTGTGCATTATCCGACCGATGTGCTGGGAGGGATGTTTGTCGGAATCTTTTCTTCCTGTCTGGTTCTGTGGATCGGAAAGAAGAGGACGAAGAAATAAGAAAATCTTAAAAGAAACGTAATTGTCTGCCCGTGTGGTGTTCTTTATAATAAGAGAGAAAAGAACGCCATCCGGGCAGAAAGAGGTTTAGAGGGGAATGGGAAAGAAAATATTGAAATTGTTACTGTATCTGATGGCAATGGTCGGAGTGCTCATCTGGATGGACAGTACAGAAGGTCTGACGGAAGAAGGGGCATTGATTATTGTTGGCATTGCATTATTGGCGTATTTTGTGATGAAACTGATCGGCTTTTTGGCAAAGAGACGCAGAATAAGAAGAGAAAGAGCGCGGAAAGCCAGAAGAAAACGTGAGTTGCGGGAAGTAAACAATTACAGGGTAAAACAGGAAACATCCGTTGCAGCGACAGCGGCATCACAGGCAAACCATCGGAAACAGCAAAAAATACATAATCAAAGCGGTCATAAATTTCATATGATACGGAAAAAAATAGTCTGGACCGTCGGTTTGCTGGCCACATTCTGCATCGTTGTGCTGGCAGGGAAAACCTGGATCCGGCAGCACGAGCAGATTCCGGAGAGTCTTCTTAACATGGAAGAAAAATATCCGGAGGCTACAGATTTTGTAAAAAATTATCCGAAGCGAAGACACTATCAGACTATAGATATTTCATCCGAAGTGGAAACTGCCAGAGAAAACAGTGAGATACCGTATTTTTTGCAGTGGGATGAACGCTGGGGGTATGAAACCTACGGCAGCGATTTCCTTGCTGTCACCGGCTGCGGTCCAACCTGCCTGTCCATGATCGCCTGTGGTCTGACCGGCTCCGAAACATGGAATCCCCTGACCGTAGCTCAGTTTTCAGAAAAAGAGGGTTATTACGTACCGGGTGAAGGAACCTCCTGGTCTCTGATGACCGAAGGTGCCAACAACCTGGGCCTCACAGCAGAAAACATCCCGGTAACACAAGAAAACATCCTTGCCGCCCTGCGGTCCGGCACCCCCTGATCTGTTCCATGTATCCGGGTGATTTTACCTACACAGGTCACTTTATCGTTCTGACCGG
>ERZ779843.3952-NODE-3952-length-11831-cov-5.850713_pt1 | contig 11831 bp, 11 predicted proteins | sample MGYA00511560_ERZ779843 | MGnify/ENA primary metagenome ERZ779843 (study PRJEB29588, sample SAMEA2158062) | human gut metagenome | biome: human gut; feature: human-associated habitat; material: faeces | place: Denmark | collected 2008/2010 ... | reverse complement strand
AAACTATGGATGAAAAATCACACCTAAGGACTAAATTTAAAGAATTAAGGCGGAATATTGATACCGCAGGAGTAAGTTTAGAAATCTGTAAAAAGATAAGGGATTTTGACTTATACAGACATGCTAAAAATGTAATGATTTTTTATCCGACTAAGTTTGAGATTAATTTGCTTTCTCTGTTAGATAATAATAAAAATTTTTTCTTTCCGCGTGTGAACGGGCTGGAATTACAAGTCTGCCCTTACTCACGTAATACGGAGTTCAAAAAATCTTCTTATAATATAAATGAACCTTGTTCAAATCCGGTAAGTCCTGAAATCTTGGATTTGATATTTGTGCCTGCGCTTGCAGTGGATAAATATGGTTATCGTTTGGGATACGGCGGCGGGTTTTACGATAGGTTTCTGCCTTTTTGCAAAGATGCTGTGACTGTAATCCCTGTTTATGACGCTTTTATTTTGCAAAAACTTCCGCGTGAATCTTTTGATGTTAAGGCTGATTTTATAATATCAAATGTAAAAAGGCTCACTGTTTAGTGAGCCTTAATTTGGTTAGTTAAGGATAGGATTAAGGGGGATAAATCTTATTATGCTACAAACTCTGGTTTCCATTGTTTAACTGCGTCACGTTCACCTTGTTGTACACCTTCGAGTTCTGCTTGTAACATTTTTAATTCTGTTTCAATCTTTGTTTTCTCTTTTTGTAATTCTTTTTCCTGCTCGTTTAAAAGTTTTGTTTCCTGTTTTGCAAACCTTTCTCTTTGCTGAGCATATAAATTCTGAAAAATCCATTGCTGATACATTGCCTGCTGGTTTGGATCTGTCATCTGAGCCATTTGAGCCTGAACATTAGGAAGCATCATAATCTGTTGCATATTCGCGTTCGCACCCATTAATGCCCCGTTATGAGCATAAGTCATATACATTAATGTTCTGTTAAACATTGATGCCGGTGTGCTGCCCATATCACTAATCGAAACCGAGCCGTCTGCAATGTTGCTTGCATATTGCTGCAAGTCATGAATTTTCATTGTTATTTCATTCAGCCTTGCATTTTTCTCATATTGTTGATGAATAATATCAAGCCGACGCTTGTGGAACATTAACAGACACATAGTCCTACTCCTACCATAAAGTTTCTAACTAACCTTTTATAACCTTTACATGTATATAAAAACATGCAACTCTTACGAATTGCATGTTTTGTTAAAAATGTTAACTTTTGTTACAAAGAATTTCTCTGGACGACTTTATCAATAAGTCCATATTCAAGTGCTTCCTGAGCAGAAAGAAAGTGGTCGCGTTCACAGTCTTCCTTAACTTTGTCAAAAGGCTGGCCTGAATTCTGTGCAATAATATCAATGAGCATATTTTTCATTCTCAAAATTTCTTTTGCTTCAATTTCGATATCTGTAGCCTGACCTTGAGCTCCGCCGAGTGGCTGGTGAATCATTATTCTTGAATTAGGGAGTGCCATTCTTTTTCCTTTTGCGCCGGAGCACAGAAGAAATGCACCCATAGAAGCTGCGTCGCCAAGACATATAGTTGCAACATCGGATTTAATCAGGTTCATAGTGTCATATATTGCCATACCTGCTGTAATGACACCGCCGGGACTGTTAATATATAACATAATATCTTTTTCATTATTTTCGCTATCCAAAAGAAGAAGCTGGGCAACGATAGAGTTTGCCACTTCGTCATTAATTTCAGAACCTAAGAATATAATTCTTTCTCTTAATAATCTTGAAAAAATATCGAACGATCTTTCTCCGCGTGAAGATGCTTCAATAACTGTAGGGACATAGCCCATAATTCTCATATAAGTTTGCTGATCCATTTTTCTCTCCTAATTATAAAATTATTATAACACAAAAAATATAAGTATCAAAAACAAGAAGGTGTATGCGAATAGATTAAATATTAACAAATGTAACAGATTTAATTCATGTTGAAATCAGCCTTTGTTATAGGTTTTTATATATATAAGAGAACTAAATTAAGAGAGGCGAGAGTTATGGCTATTTCAAACATTCAGGAAACTTTGTTAATGTATACGAAACAGAAGTCTATGCTTAATGAAAAAATCGGGAATGTAATGTTCCAGATAATGAACGCTACGCGTGAAAACGCCGAAATTCAACAAAAGTATAATGACAAACAGCAATATTACTATTATGAATACTATGATTCTGAGGATCAAACTGTTTATCAGGAAGTGATGGAACAGTTAGAAAAGGATCGTGAATATGAGCTTGCCAACTTAAATTCATGGGAATCTCAATTAGAAGTTGATAAAAATAATTATGAAACAAGGCTTAATGAAGTCACAACATTTGAGAGCACCTGGACAAAGTTGCTGCAAAACAACATCAAGAGCGATTTTACTTACGGAGGTGCAAGTCAATAGTTCACAATTTAATATTCGAGATTGTAATAAAAAAAGCGGCGTTTCTGCCGTTTTTTTGTTGTATTATTTAATTATGATAAATCAGGAAGAAAAACTTGGTGTATTTATTGTGCCTACTGGAATAGGGGCTTCTGTGGGCGGCTATGCCGGAGATGCAAGCGTGTGGGCGCGGAAGTTCAGCCGGAATGCAAAGCTGGTTGTGAATCCTAATGTTGTTAATGCAGGCGGGTTTTCAGGTATTAATGATAATATGTTGTATGTTGAAGGTTATTCCCTTGATGAGTTTTTTAAAGGGAACATAAATTTATTACCTTCGCAAAATAATAAAATAGGAATAGTTTTTGATTGTGCTATTCCACAGGATGTTTTGAATGTACACATTAATACTATGAATGCAGTAAAGACTGTCTACGGAGTTGATATCATTGGATATGAGTTTACTGAACAGCCTGTAGGAGTAGGTTTTTCCCTTGGTAAAGACGGCGTTTCGGCAGGAAGTGTCGAAAATGAAATGACTTTGCTTAATGCTTCAAAAAAACTTTTACAAAAAGGTGCCGAAGCAATTGCGATTGTATGTTTATTTGATGACCCTGAGGAAATGAATGAGGATTATGCTTCAGGAATTGGAACTGATCCTGTCGGAGGAGTTGAGGCTATTTTATCGCATTATATTTCTGCTGAGCTGAAAGTTCCATGTGCGCATTCTCCGGCTTTTGCAGATTATTCAATTTCTCCGGAAATAGTAAATCCAAAATCTTCTTCAGAATATATTACACCTACATTTTTGCCATGTATTCTTCTTGGGCTGGCGAATGCGCCTAAACTTTGTACAAACGGCGGAATCTCAGTTGAAAATATTGATTTTCTTGTAATGCCGTATGATTCACTGGGTTCAATCCCTGTATTTGAGGCTTTAAAACGGAATGTCAAAGTTTATGCGGTAAAAGAAAATACTACAGCATTAAATATTACTAAAGACAAAATTTCCGATAATATTATAGAAGTTGAAGATTATGAAACCTGTTTTAATTTAATATAATTTGTTCAGGCAGTTCCTTGACTGGATAAAAGATAGACGCCGCGGTCTGGAAATTTTCAGGCTTTCCGCTTACATAATAAATTTCCCTGCCGTGTCCGGATGCCGTAGAGGCCAGACCTTTATTTTCCAAATCTTTTTTTATATATTTTGCAAATGCTGTTGCAGGGTTAATGAACATATCTTCCGGAGCAAATTCTTTTAATATATTAATTAAATATGGATAATGCGTACAGCCGAGAACGATTTTGTCCGGTGTAGAACTTAAAACTTTATCTAAATCTTTTTTTATTGCGGAAATACTCTCAGGTCTGTCCTCAAGTTTACCTTCAACAATTTTAACCCATTCAGGGCAGGCATGTTCAATAACTTCAACATCCGGATTAATTTTTTGTATACCGTTTTTATAAGCATGTGAATTTATTGTTGCGTGAGTGGCAAGTATTCCAAGCTTTTTGACAGGAAGTTCCGCAAGTATTTTGGTTACTGACTGGATTATCGGATATATTTTAAAATCAAAATTATCCTTCAATGTATCATAAACAGTTGCTGATGTTGTATTACAAGCCATCACTACCGCTTTAACTCCTTGTTTTCCGAGAAAATTAAAAATTCCTTCAGAAAATTTGATAAGCTGGTCTTTGTTTTTTTCACCATAAGGCATATTTTTTGTATCGCCAAAATAAATACAATTTTCCTGCGGCATTAGCTCTCTTAATTGTTTCAAAACCGTCAGACCGCCAACGCCGGAATCAAAAAATCCTATGGGGTTATTTTTAATGTTGTTTGAAATAATTGTTAATTCCCTCCACAATGGATTTTGCCGTATCCTGTTTCCTTTTATCACTTACCAGTTGTGCTCTTTCATTATCATTTGAGATAAAACCAATTTCAATCAATATAGCCGGTGAAGTTGTATGGTTAATTACATAGAATTTTGATTTAAATAAGCCTCTGTTATTTGATTTTATTGCACTGGCTAAAGAAGAATGAACTGTTTGCGCCAGATTTAAGCTTTCCTGATGATAATAATGAGTTTCAATACCTGTAATTTCCGGACGGGTGCTGGAATTTACGTGGATACTGACAAAAATATCAGGTGCAACTTTTTCGCTAATAGCTACTCTGTCGGCAAGAGAAACATAAATATCATTTGTTCTCGTCATTGTAACCTGATATCCCTGTTTTTTCAATAAAGCTTCTACTCTTTTTGAAACATCAAGTGTAATATCTTTTTCATTAATACCGTTTCTTATTGCACCGTAATCAGTTCCGCCATGACCTGCATCAATTACAACACGTTTTACGCCTGTAGGTTTTTTGATAACTGGTGTAACCGGAGCAACAGGTTTTTTAGGTGCTTTTACGCTTATTTTCAAAGCTTTTCCGTCTGCTCCTAGGTATGTATTTACCAAACTGTCTTTATCAATCGGAATTGTTAATTTCAAACCATTTCCGCTCATCAAACTTATTTCGGCCTTTGAAAAAAGAGATTTCGCATAAGTATTTTTGAACATTTGTTCATTATATTTAGAAACATTATATAAGTATAAAATTATTTCATTATTGGTTCTGTCAAAACCGTGGACAACAGGATGACTGAATGATAAAGTCATTGCATCCGTCTGATTATCCAGTTCTTCAAGGTTATAAGTAAGCATATCCGCCGATGTGGAATATAATGTAGAAGGTATAACACTATTCATATTCGCAATTAATAAAGATTGATTGTCATTTGAATAAATGGGAATGTATTTTTCCACATCCGGAGTCGTTATGACAATTCGAGCTTTATTTACGGAAAACTGTCCGATTTTGACACTTTCTGTCTCATTTATCTTGAAGTCTTTATTTCTCAGATTCTGGGCAACAAGAGTATTAGACATGTCAAAGACTATTCTTGTTGGATTAGTTAGAATCATTGGTTTTTCAACTGTTAGTGAACCGAAACCATTTATTAATACAGCATTCGGCTTTGTAGTAATTCTGTCAATATAATATTTTGTATTTAACCTGAGCTGCATTTTTTCAACTTCTGGTGCCGTAACCTGTTGAACTGTTGTATTAAAAGCTTCCTGCAATTGTTCAACAATATTATTTTCGGTAATTTCTTTTTTTACAGGTGTATAAATTGACATGTATTCATAAAAATCGCTTGATGAGGCGTGTTCATCACGATATGTATGCTGGAAATAAGGATTCTGACACATCGGGTTTTTAAATTTAAGAATAATATTATTTTTTATTTTCATAAATTTAATATCCGATGCAGAGAAATCTTCATCAAGATACATTACAACCCTTACAATATCCGGATTTGTTGTAAACTGGGATATTTTAACCTGTTTTATTCCCGGTGAATTAAATGACCAATCTTGTTTAGGAATTGTAAGAATTGCAGAGTTTATATCAAAGTAAGCTCTTTTCAAGTGTTACAATTTTAACATCGGGCATAATTTGTTCAAGCGTGTTATCCTGCGCTGAGATAACCATTATTGAATTAGAGGTGTCAAAATTCGCTGATGTAATCTTGAAAATATCTTCTGCAAAAACTCTGGAGCAAAATGTAGAAAATGTTGCAATTATAAACAGTAATAAAAGTAATAATTTTTTCATACCATACAATCTCATTACTATTATATAATATAATTTATCTTTTTATTTATCAAATTGTAACAAAATCTACTTATTTAATAATATGTTTTCTGAACGCAATACTCACAGCCTGAGTTCTGTTTTTAGCTTTTAACTTTTTCAAGATTCCGCTGATGCATGCTTTAACAGTATGTGTGCTAACATATAGTTTTTGTGAAATCTGTTTATTTTCATAGCCGTATGTTAAAAGGTTTAACACCTCTATCTCTCGTTCGCATAACTCGTTTATATTTGTTTTTGTAGACGCCATGCCTGCCTCCTGATATTATTATGATACAGAAAGCTGAAAGATAAAACAAATTTATTAATAATATTGCCGTTTAGAATACAAAAGTTTACTAATTTGCATTAAGCAAAAATTTGTTTTTTTAATTTGTAACTTCCTGCTTTTTGAACTGCATTTCATAAAGAGCTTTGTATTGTCCGTTTTTGATAGACATAAGTTTGTCATGATTTCCGAGTTCCACAAGCTCCCCTTCATTTATAACCGCAATTTTATCGGCATTTATGACCGTAGATAATCTGTGTGCAATGACAAATACTGTTTTATCCTGCATTAAATTCTCAATTGCTTTTTGAACAATAGCCTCTGTTTTGTTGTCCAGTGCGGAGGTCGCTTCGTCAAGTATAATAATAGGTGCCGCTTTCAAAAAAGCTCTTGCTATTGCTACACGCTGTTTTTGACCGCCGGATAGGAGGATTCCTCTTTCTCCAATTTGAGTGTTTAAACCGTCATGTAAAGTTGATATAAATTCATCCAGGTAAGCCATTTTAATAGCTTTTTCAAGCTGTTCTTCCGTTGCATTTTGATTACCAAGTAAAATATTATCTTTTATAGTTCCTGAGAATAAAAAGTTATCTTGAAAAACAACTGCAATATTTTGTCTTAATGATTCAAGCGTGTAATCTCTTATATCAATTCCGTCAATAGTGATTAAGCCGGATTTTATATCATAAAATCGTGGAAGCAAATTAACTATGGTTGTTTTTCCGCCGCCTGAATTCCCGACCAGAGCAATCGTTTCTCCCTGGTTAATTTGCAGGTTAATATTTTTTAGAACAGGAACATTCTCATTATATTCAAACCATACATCTTTGAACTCAATATTTTTATGTTCTCGGCCCATCACTATTGCATTTTCTTTATCTCTTATTTCAGGAACAGAATCTAAGACTTCAAAAATCCTTTCTATTGAGAAGAATGAGAATTGTACGGCATTAAGATTATTTCCCAAATTTTTTACAGGTGTATAAAGCAGGATTAATGCAGTAATAAAAGAAACAAAATTACCGCTTGTTATCTGTCCGGACATAATCAAGTGCGAACCATATCCTATAGCAGCAGCAATTCCAACTGAAACAATCACGTGCATCAGAGGTGAAAGCCATTGGGTTTTCTGAACCATTTTTATTCTTAAAGTGAAAATGCTCTGTAAAATATTGAAAAATTTGTTTGTTTCATTTTTTTGCAGGTTATATGAAGTTATGGTTTTGTTGCCGTTAAAAACCTCATTGTATTCAGTAATAATAGAAGCATCCGCAAAAACAGTTTTTTCCATAACTGATTTTATTCTCTTTTGCAATTTTGCAACCGGTGCAAATGCACAGCCCAGAACAACAACTGCTATTAATGCAAGTTTCCATGAGTTATAAAAAAGTACGCAAATCAGAGAAATTGATGAGAATATCCTCTGTGTAAATATACTCAGGTTATCCAATAACCCGTTACAGGCTAAATCCGCTTGATTATTGAATTGGAAAACAATATCGCCGGAATTCTGTTTATCAAAGAAAGATGTCGGCAGTGTCAAAAGTTTTTTAAACATATCAAACTTTAGCCCGTTTGTAATTTTGCCTCCTACCCAGGTTGAAAGATATGCAGACATATACTTTAATCCGCCTTGAATAGACGTAAACGCCACAATTCCAAGCGGAATATACCATGGTGAAGCAATGGATTTTTCTACCATTACCAGATCCATATAAGGCTTCAAGGCTAAAGCAATTACTGCATCAAGCGAACCTATCGGAATACAAATTAACATTGAACATAATGCCCTGAACCATACTGGCTTTACATATGGCCACATTCGTCTGTAATTGATATATACTCGATTTTTTATTATTGCATTAATCTTAAACATTTCGACCTCATATTGTATTTATGTTTTGTTTTTTATAATTATAAGTATTGTCCCTGTCCCAATTTATTCCTGTTTTAATTATCTTAGCTGGAGAGCCTACAAAAATTGCGCCATCTGTATATTCTTCTACTGGATTTGAAGATGCTGTATAAAGAGAGTTTATTCCAATAATAGAGTTCTTCGGAATGAGACTCCCCTTGAGAAAAGTTACATTGCTACCGACCCAGCAATGATTTCCTAAATATATATTTTTAGGAAAATTTAAAATATTGCCAACACTATCTAAAATAGTATGTCCATCAGAAGGTCTAAAAACTACATTATGTGACAGCATACAATTATCTCCAATTTCTATTTTTAAATTTGGCTCATCCCATAAAATAAATGTGGCATGTTCAATGGATGTGTTTTCTCCAATAATAAGCTCGGAACCTTCACTTAAAGGATTAAATGTAGAAAATCCCAAATGATATTTTGTTTTTTTTACATTAACTAAATTATTTGAAGTACAAGTAAGGATGGTTTCTGATAATAATTTAGTAGCAGCATAAAATATGACAGTATTATTATCACCTAAAAATTTAATCTTTAAATTTTTTAAATATTTTTGAGACAATTGATTGCCATTATCATCTAAAAGTATAAATTTATTGTTTTTACCATTATTCTCTATAACACTGCTTCTATTATCAAATCTTTTATGTTTTCTTAAAGATGGGAATAATGAGTAATATGTATGTGGTGAATCTTTTTTTGTATAATACTCTAATATTGGGTAGTTTAAGATTTGAATTTGTCTAACTAATTCTTGTTCCGTATTATATTTGTATTTCTTAAAAAAAATCATATAATTTACCTCTTTATTAAAAACATTTGTCCGCTATGAAGATATATTGGAATGAATTCGTCCGGATTTTCATCCAAAAATTCATCAACTGCTTTTTGAGCTCCGATTAAAGCCGGAGTATGTCCGTAATCTTCTGCAATTACAATACCGTTTTTTACAAGCCTGTCTTTAACTTTGTATAAAGCAGCTTTTACTGCTTCATACATATCAACATCAATGTTAGCGGCACATATATTTTTTATCTTTTCAGGTAATTCATCCTGAATAATATTTGATTTTATAAGTTCATAGTTATCGTAATCTGCCAGATAATTATTTACTTTTTCAATAGATGTTTCTGTATGAGTGTTTGACCATAGCATATCTTGTGAATTTTGAGCTTCAGCATAAGAAAAGCCTTCATAAGTATCAATAAAATAGCATTTTTTATTTATATTAGATTTGTTTCTGTAATTTAAAGTCGCTCTTGCTGATGCACCTTGAAAAGTTCCGATTTCTACATAATCACCTTCAAGATTTTTGGTTGTTTCAAGAGCTTGAAAAATATTTTCAAAATCCCCAGGACAAAAATGCTGTAAAGGATTATTATTTGATTCCTCTAACAGTGTTTTATATGCATTTTCATTGATATGGTAGTATCGGGCCTGGGGTGTACCATATTGTTCAATAGAAAGGTATTTTAAATTGTACTTTTGTAATTCTTTAATTGCTAATATACCGGAAAAATCTTGATTATATGCCAGTACAAAAATAGTGTTCTCTTTATCTTGCAGGCTAGAAATGTCACTGACAGAAATAACATGACAAATATCAATCGGTTCTGATATATCTGTCAATAAATAAATATCTTTAGTATACTTTTGTTTAATTCTTTGTATATTTTGTTCTATTGTGAATTTATTAAGCCTTTTTACGTAAATATTTCTCATTGAATAATATTCCCCGACAGAAAATATTTTGTACAGGTCATTGTATAAAAATTCATATTGTGGATTATCAATATTTTTATAAACAAAGTCTATTTGATTAGAGTTTTTTATATTTAATAAATGCTGTTTTAATGAATTTATCCCATTATTTGCGGTTGTTGCCAAATAATCCATACTTGAATGCATTTGTAATAATTTATCTGAATAATCAGACAATTCCGATTTAATTGAATTTAATGAAGTTTCAAGAGCATATTGTTTTAATTTAATTTCTGAAACTCTATTATCAATGGCTTTTGTTGAATCAGAAATTACACTTTTAAACTTTTGTTGTTCAATTTGTAAGTTTTTAGCAAAAGTTGTTTGAGATTCTTCTACAAAAGTTTTGAAATCAGTTTCTACCTTCTGTAAAACATCACGATTTTGAGAAACCAACTCATCTTTAAGTCTATCAATACTATCTTCAATTAGTTTAGCTTTATTTTTCCACTTAAACTTTATACATAAAAGGTGCAGGCATTTATGTTTATCTTCATTTGTTATGCTAAAAATATTATTAAGAAACCCGGTCATCGTTTAACTCCTTCTTAGTATAATGATGATTTAAATATTTAACTTGTTCATATTCTTCACAGCGTTTTTTTACATCAGCTATTTCAAAAAAGTCAATAGTGACATTTTCGTAAAAATGAATACAAGAATAATTGTGAATAAAATCTAAAAATTCTTTTTTAGTCAATCCAACATCGAATTTAACACAGCAATTATGAATAGGAACGCATCCAAATTCATTATTTTCATATATTTTTTCAATAATCGGAAATGTTAACTTGCCCTCTTTCCAGTGACATAGAGAACTTTGAATAACATGTAAGAAAAAGTTTCCCCAGTGTAAGAAATACAGGTCTTCAACATACCAATTTTCAATTTTCAATTTTACATATTCAAGCAAATAATTAAAATAAAAATCAACATTATAAATTGTCGTTTGATTTTCATAGTTTTTTTGCCATTTACGATCTTTATTAGAGTTAAAAATTTTAAACCAGTCAATATTATTTTTTTGATATGTAATTCCGAAAGACCAGTGTTTTCCATGGCTTCTAGAACGCCACATGTCAAGAGAAAAAGCATTTATTTCATTCTCATCAGCGTATTGTGCAACTTTTTGCATTATTTCTGCTGAAATCGAAGGTCTGCATAATAGTGTTGTGTCATCAGCATCAATATTCCAGTAATTGTGAATGCCATTTTTAAGCGAGTGATAAAAAGTTGTAAGGTGTGCATAACCGGCTTTTTCCCAACATTTGGAACAAATATTTTTAATAATTTTCTTTAATGGATTCACAGCACTTTTTATGAATTTTATATTCTGATTTTTAAAAGTAACATTTTTTAAAAGTTTGTACTCAATTTCTTTTTTGTCACAAATTATATAAATGTCGGCATCCATAAAATTTGCAATGTTAAGCCAATATTGCATACACATCAATGCTGCTTCATCAGATCTGTTTGTTTTTAAATAAAAAACAGGTGGATGGGTTGGATTATTTGAATAACTTTTCATTTTTGGAAATAAATTAAATTCAATAACCTTATTATCTTTATCTTTAACATATTGAAAAACTAAGATATTTCCAATATATAATCTGAAAAGGTTTTTATCATCATATAATTTTGTATTTATATATTGAAACATACCTTATCTTTAATCCTTTCTTCTTCTAATTTTTAATTTGATACCAAAAATAATAATGATTTTATGTTTATTCTGATTTTTGGCAGAAAAAATAGTCTGCAAAATTTTTTCC
>ERZ779843.3951-NODE-3951-length-11834-cov-2.655998_pt1 | contig 11834 bp, 10 predicted proteins | sample MGYA00511560_ERZ779843 | MGnify/ENA primary metagenome ERZ779843 (study PRJEB29588, sample SAMEA2158062) | human gut metagenome | biome: human gut; feature: human-associated habitat; material: faeces | place: Denmark | collected 2008/2010 ... | reverse complement strand
GGCAACGTATCGGAGGGCGCGTCGGCAAGTACCACAAAACAGGCCTCTCGCGGAGCCAATTCAAGAGGCAATGCCACGGTACCATCGTTCATGGGCAACGCCGGCACGGCATAGCGACGGCCATCGACCGGATTCCACAACTGAGCCTGTCGATAGGCCGAACGGAATATCATCGTATCGGACAATGGCCGTTGGGTGTGATTGTCGAGAAAATAGATATCGGCATCGTCCAGCCGACGGTGTGCGAAATAGAGTTTTCCCCTCTTTACATCGCCATGCATCAGGGCCAGGTCGGGCGTAAGGCCCGCCTCGGCCACCGCTTCGTGCAAAGACATTCCCCAATACACCGTACCCCGTCCATAGGAACGGCGGCCCTGCGATACAGGGGTCTCTCCCCAAAGAGCGGCCACCCACCGGCGGTACTCCTCGTCGCAAGTCAGGTCGACATGAGAGGGCGAACCCGTAGGCCGCGGCCCGTACACCGGGACACCGGCCTCGACAAAGGAGGCAATCTTCTTCAAGGCTGCCAGCGTCAGCTCACCGTTACGAGGCAAAATGACCATGCGATAACTCATGCCGTCGGGCAGGATCACTCGTCCGTCGCGGGCCTCCATACGGCGAAACAGGGCATCGGATGTAAAAGCGTCGAAATCATATCCGGAAGGAATCTCGGGCAACCGGTAGGTGAGAATCTTCACGGGAGCATTCTCCCCCAGATAGACCGCCAGGTCGACCACCGGCCGCCCCTGCCGCATGAGATAGGCGCAGCGAGCCTGATAATCCCAGAACGGGCGGCTGTATGGCCAGAAGGTATTGTTGCGGTTGAGACAGTAATGACGGCCACCTCCCGTATTGCCCGGCACGCTGCCGAGCCACGGCTGGTAGGCCGACGCACAGACAACAAACTCGTTGATGCCGAAACAGTAGGCATAGTCGGCCAGCGATTTGAGATAGGCCGGCGAGTGGGCAAACTTGGCATCGGTAAACGCCTCGCCCGAGGCTATCGGTTTTGCATAAAGATGGGCGGCCGAGGAACACTCCTTGATGTCGTAATTGCCATCGGGGTGAATGGCCCAAAATTCGCCCTGAGGCTTGGCCACCCGACCTTTGGCCTGTATGGGGTCAGCCACGATGCAAAGCGCATTCCCGGTGGCCTGCGCGGTAAAATCGAGGCCCCGCTCCCGGCACAACCGGTCGAATGTAGCATAATAATTATCGGCTATGAGGTCGGCAATGGTACGCCGCACGTCGTACAGAAATGCCTCCGACTCCTGCGACGAACCCACGACATAACCGGCCATCACCGGCAAATACTTTTTCAGGTCATAACCGCGTCGGACCCGAAATTCGCGGTCGAAACCGGGGGTCCAGTTCTGCGAACCGGCCTCGTGGCTGTCCATCGCCATGCCCTGCAAAGCGATACCGTGTCGGGTGAGGGTGTCGGCGATTGCGCCGAAATAGTGCCGCCACTGACACTCAGCTGCCTCGACCGACATCTTGTCGCACTCCAATCCCAGCAGATTGGGACGTCCGTGCTTGGTCTTGCTCCCCGTAGGTACGTGCGTTACACGCAGCACCGTCCAAAGCCCTTCGGGCGCCTGCCAGCGCAACATGCCATCGTCGTCGAGCAAGGCGGTAAGGTCGATGACCGATGCGGTGTCGACAACCTCCGACCGTGAATAATGAGGTGTCGCACCGGCTTCGATATACTCGGCATAGAGCCCCGACTTCTCTTCCCAACAGTCGACTGCGGCCTTCGACGAGAGACAAACGTCGCCCAACTGCATGGCCAGGCGCGGCTTGTCGGGTGTCGTCCAGTCGTGCAGGGTCAGGCGGAAATAGCGCCCCGTAACCGCCGGAAAAGAGACCGTCTTCTGCTTCCACGACGAGTGAGCCCGATACACCGGCAAGAGGTCGCACACGGACCGATAATGGTGCCCGTCGTCAGAGACTTCAAGCTGTCCCAGCGGAGGCAGCACCTGGTAGCCGGTGCCGACAAACGTGTCGGCCGGTGGGCCGGGCACATTGGTCGCACTGGTGGTAGCCTTTCCGCGAGGAGCTACCTGGTAAGTGAGACTGCGGGCGGTAAACTCCCGGCCAAAATCGAGATACACATAGACCGACGTTCCTTTTTCGGGTACGGGTATCGAGGTCAACTTCACTCCGGGACGGAACAGCGATTCGACGGGTAGCGTCGGCAGATTGGACGACACGCGGGGGCGAAGCGAACGACTGTCTTCACTCCCCGCCGACGATGCCGGAAAAGCCAAGACTGCTATATCTTTATAATAAGACGACGAGGGTCGCGGCAACTTCACCTCTACCGACCGCCTCCCGGCAAGCACGGTATCGACCGCAGCAACCCGCTGCATACCCATCTCGGGTGTAATCCAGGGACCGCCGGCCACATAGCCGTTGGAGACATGACATTCAAAGGTGAGCCCCAGCCGCTCGGCCTCCCGGGCCGAGAAAATCAGCATCTCCCACCACTCGGGCGAGAAGGCATCAAGAGCCCGGGGCGTTTTCTTGTTATGCACCTGATCGTAATAGACCACGCCTCCGACACCGGCGCGGCGATAGGCTTCCAGGTCGGCCGTAATCCCCACACGGGTAGTCTCGGTTTCGCCATGAAACCACCACACCTTGGTACGGGTCGAGTCGGGAGGGGTCGTAAAAACGGCAGCCACCTCGTCGAGCGTCGCAGAATGACTGTTTCTATCAGGTGCACAAGAACAAAAAACCAACAATAATGAACAGGCAACAAAATATTTCATGGTATATCACAAAAATCTTCTGCGAAAATAATACAAAAAGACGTTAGTCCAAAAGAAACCACCCATGCGCCGCAAGAGCAACAACAGATGGAGTAAACAACAAAAAAAATATTCCCGGGATATTTTTCAGACAGAAACTACCCGTGAAAAGGCAAGAAAACGGGAATGAAAAATTTTCAGGAAAAGTTTTGTATTACAGATAAAAAGCGTACCTTTGCAGTCCGATTATTACCACAAAAGCAACCCGACGTAACAACGGCAGCCGTCCTTTGGCCTGGATGTTGCCGATAAGTGCGTCAATAAGTAATTAACAATTAAAGAATTAACAAAGTGGATACGTTAAGTTACAAAACCATTTCGGTGAACAAGGCAACCGCCCAAAAAGAGTGGGTTGTGGTAGATGCCACCGGCCAATCTCTGGGTCGCATCGCTGCCAAGGTAGCCAAACTCCTGAGAGGAAAATACAAACCCAGCTACACTCCTCACGTAGACTGTGGCGACAATGTCATCATCATCAATGCCGACAAAGTGGAACTTACCGGCAAAAAATGGAATGACCGTATATACATTCGTTTCACTGGTTATCCCGGCGGCCAACACCTGCATACACCGGCCGACCTCATGAAGAAAGGTCCCAAATACCTCTTCCACAAGGTAGTAAAAGGTATGCTTCCCAAAAACCGTCTGGGCGACCAGTTGCTGCGCAACCTCTATATCTATGCCGGTAGCGAGCACCCGCACGAAGCCCAACAACCCAAAGTTATAGATATTAACACCCTTAAATAAGCCGTATGGAAATAGTTAATGCAATAGGAAGACGTAAAGCCGCTGTTGCCCGCGTGTTCGTTAACGAGGGAACCGGTGTCATTACCATCAACAACAAAGAACTTGCTGCATATTTCCCTTCGAGCATTCTGCAGTACATCGTCAAACAACCCCTCACCAAACTGGGTGTCGCCGAGAAATATGATATCAAGGTGAACATCGATGGCGGCGGATTCAAAGGCCAAGCCGAAGCTCTTCGTCTGGCTATCGCCCGCGCTCTGGTGAAAATCAATCCCGAGGACAAGCCCGCTCTCAAAGCCGAAGGCTTCATGACTCGCGACCCGCGTGCTGTTGAACGTAAGAAACCGGGACGTCCCAAAGCAAGAAAGAGATTCCAGTTCAGCAAACGTTAATGGTATTTGCGAGCTATTCCTCGGCAAGTATGCAACGTTTAGTATCCAAATTTTCGGGATTCGACAGCACAGAGGCGTGCTACGCACACAAGACGGCTACGCCGGTTGCGACTACCCGAAGATTGATTTCGTAGAAAGTAAACAAGCAAACAACAAAACAAAATGGCAATTACAACATTTGACCAATTATTAGAAGCCGGCGTACACTTTGGCCACCTGAAAAGAAAATGGAACCCGGCTATGGCTCCTTACATCTTCATGGAGCGCAACGGTATCCACATCATCGACCTCTACAAGACGGTCGCCAAAATCGACGAAGCAGCTGCTGCTTTGAAACAAATCGCCAAATCGGGCAAGAAAATTCTCTTTGTAGCCACCAAAAAACAGGCCAAAGAGGTACTCGCCGCCAAAGCTACCGAAGTAGGTATGCCCTACGTTATCGAGCGTTGGCCAGGCGGTATGCTCACCAACTTCCCCACCATTCGCAAGGCGGTGAAGAAAATGGCATCGATCGATAAAATGATCAAAGACGGAACTTTCGACAACCTCTCCAAACGTGAGAAACTGCAAGTAACCCGTCAACGTGCCAAACTCGAAAAGACCTTGGGCAGCATCGCCGATCTGACCCGTCTGCCGTCGGCCCTCTTCGTTGTTGACGTAATGAAAGAGCACATTGCCGTGCGTGAAGCCAACCGTCTCGGTATCCCCGTATTCGCCATGGTCGATACCAACTCCGACCCGACGAACATCGATTTCGTAATTCCTGCCAACGACGATGCCACCAAATCGATTGAGGTCGTACTCAACGCCGTATGTGGTGCCATAGCCGAAGGTCTTGAAGAACGCAAAATCGAAAAAGTAGATGCCGAAGCAGCCGAAGCACAGGGCGAAGCACCGGCCAAAAAAGAGCGTAAGACCCGCATCAAACGCAACAAAGCCGAAGACGACGAGGCCCTCAACGCCAATGTTGCTGCAAAAGTAATGAACGAAGGAAACGAAGACGAAGAATAATCGTCTCGTTTTAAAGCAGATACTTACAACTACCGGCAAAGAGTGAGCCCCGCAAAACCTACGGGACTTACTCTTTGTTATTTATAGAAAACTTAAAAAAAGAAATATTATGGCTGTTACAATGGCAGATATTACCAAACTCCGCAAAATGACCGGAGCAGGTATGATGGACTGCAAAAAAGCACTGGAAGAGGCCAACAACGACATCGAAGGTGCCATAGAAATTATTCGCAAAAAAGGTCAGGCAATCGCCGCCAAACGTGAAGACCGTGAAGCTGCCGAAGGTTGCGTGCTGGCTGCCAGCAAAGGCGAATATGCCGCAATCGTAGCATTGAAATGCGAAACCGACTTTGTGGCCCAGAACAAAGACTTCGTTGCTTTGACCCAAAAAATTCTCGATGCCGCCATCGAAAGCAAACCGGCCGACCTCGAAGCCCTCAAAGCTGTAAAAATCGACGGTCGCACCATCGCCGAGCTCGTTACCGACCAAAGTGGTGTAACAGGCGAAAAGATGGAACTCGGCTACTTCGACTCTCTCTCTGCTGCCTCGACAATCTTCTATGTTCACCCGGGTAACAAACTGGCTACCATCGTAGGTTTCAACCAAGCCGGCGTAGAATACCAAGTAGCTCGCGACGTGGCTATGCAAGTAGCCGCCATGAACCCCGTGGCTGTCCGTCCTGAAGAAGTTCCTGCACACATCATCGAGAAAGAGCTCGAAATAGCACGCGACAAAGCTCGCGAAGCCGGCAAACCCGAGAACCTCATCGACCGTATTGCGCAAGGCTCGTTGCAGAAATATTATAAAGAATATACCCTGCTGCAACAAGAATTTGTAAAAGACCCCAAACACACTATCGAGCAATACCTCAAAGCTCAAAACAAGGATCTCACCGTAACAGCATTCCGTCGCTTTACGCTGAACGCCGAATAAGCTTTTGCAGATATACATTGAGAGAAGGCATCGGAGGCAGTTCCGATGCCTTCTTTGCTATCTAAGATACAGCAAATCTCTTAATCAGGCACGCCCGCCAGCCCGACCCAACGACACCGAAACAAATAGAAAACAACCGGGTATAATAAAAACAGGCACTACACGTTTATTATAATAGATTCACCTCTTTTAAACCCAAGACAATGGCACACGGCAATCTCTATGACGTACGACAAAAATTGAAAATCGCATTTCTCGTCGTATCCCTGCTACTGGTAGGTCTGTTTCTCATCATCTCCAACCGACTCGTCGAAGACTTGGCTACCGAAGAGCACAACAAAATGGAGATATGGGCCGAAGCCACCCGCTCCGTAGCCAGTAACCGCAGCAACGTAGACATGAGCCTTGTCTTGAAAATTCTGCAAAGCAACACCACGATACCTATCATCATCACCGACAGCCAGAGCCAAATTCTACAAACACACAACCTCGACATACCCGATCGCCACGGTGAACAGTTCCTCCAAAACAAACTACAATCACTCAAAGACAAACAACAGGTCATCGAAATCTACATCGACGATGAGACCTCTCAATATCTGTATTACGACGACTCCACCCTACTGAAAAGATTATCGTACTTCCCCTACATACAACTCTCGGTAATGGTATTGTTTCTTTTCATTGCCTACCTGGCACTAATGAGCAGCAAAAAGGCCGAGCAGAACAAAGTGTGGGTAGGACTGTCCAAAGAAACAGCCCATCAGTTGGGGACCCCCATATCGTCTCTCATGGCTTGGCTCGAAGTACTCCCCACCCAAGGAACCGACCCTGAAATTGTCTCGGACATGGGTAAAGACGTACAACGCCTGTCGGTCATTGCCGAACGTTTCTCCAAAATCGGGTCGCAGCCCGAACGGGAGCCGGCCGACGTGGCCGAAGTAATCAATGCTGCCGTCGAATACATGAGACACCGCATCTCGGGCCGGGTACAAATCAACGTTCACACCCCGGACTCCAAAATGGAGGCGCAACCCTTGTGCCGACCGCTTATGGAGTGGGTCTTTGAGAACCTGTGCAAAAACGCCATCGATGCAATGGACGGGCAAGGGAGCATCAATATCAGCCTCACCTACAACGACTCACGTTACTACATCGACGTCAAAGATACCGGCAAAGGCATTGCCCGCAATCGATTCAAGACCATCTTTCACCCGGGTTACACCACCAAACGGCGGGGTTGGGGACTGGGCCTGACTCTGGTAAAACGCATTGTCGAAGAATATCACGAAGGGCACATCTTTGTAAAAGAATCAGAAATAGGCAAAGGCACCACCTTCCGTATAGAGATGAAACGCACCACATAAACAGTCTGCAAAACAGCCTTCAAGACGCAAGGAAATATCATAAAAAATCAAAGGGAAAATCTTTTTTTACAAGGATTTTGCACAAGAACAATTATTTTTTGTACCTTTGCAGGGTTTTAATAGCAGAGAACTGTGGGAAAGAGTGACAAATACACGATTTCATTAAAGAACCTGAGCGATGGAACCCACACTTATGAGTACACACTCGGGGCCGAATTCTTCGGTGAAATCGACCCTTCTGAGATAGAGAAGGGCGAAGTAAGTGTCCATCTCACGCTGAAACGCACCGGCAACACATTTGAGTTGCACTTCGGCATAAAAGGATATATCATCATTCCCTGCGACCGTTGTCTCGAAGATATGGAACTACCGGTCGACACAGAAGATACCCTTTATGTAAAATTCGGAGAAGCTTACAGCGAAGAAAGCGACAATCTCATCGTTGTACCCGAAAACGAAGGCTCTATCAACCTGGCGTGGTATATGTATGAATGTGTTGCTCTCACCATTCCGCTGATGCACACGCACCCCGAAGGCCAGTGCAACCCCGAAATGGAAAGCCTGCTCAAAGCCCACAGTGCGGTCGCCGCAACAGAAAGCGACGATGACGATGAGCAGCCCACAGATCCACGTTGGAACGCCTTGAAGGAATTAAAGAAAACAAATAATTAAACAATAGAGAAATGGCACATCCTAAAAGAAGACAATCGAAAACGAGAACAGCCAAGAGAAGAACTCACGACAAAGCTGTAGCCCCTACACTGGTTGTATGTCCTAACTGCGGTGCATGGCACATTTACCACACCGTATGCGGCGAATGTGGTTACTACCGCGGCAAACAAGCCATCGAAAAAGAGGCTGCCATCTAAAAAGTGTGACTTTTTAGAGATTTTGAGCCGGAAAGACATCTTTTCTCCGGTTGTTGAACTGATTGTATAACCTTTAATAAAGCACACTAAATATTTCACCTCATACAATATTTAGTGTGCTTATTTCTTTCTCAGCTATGGTAAATGCTATGATTGCGGGTGTCGCTTCCTACGTGCCCGAAGACATACTCACAAACGAAGAACTTTCAAAAATGGTCGATACCACCGACGAGTGGATTACCACCCGCGTTGGCATCAAGACTCGCCATATATTAAAGGGCGAAGGCCTTGGGAGCTCAAAAATGGGTTCCAGAGCCGTGAAAAAAGTATTGCGCAAAACCAATACCGATGCCGGTGAAGTAGAAGCCGTCATCTGCGCCACTTCCACCCCCGATTACCGATTCCCCTCCACGGCATCGATTATTGCCCGAAAAGCCGGTATCACCAACGCCTTTTGTTACGACATACAGGCTGCCTGCTCAGGTTTCATCGTTGCCTTGCAAGCTGCCACAGCCTATATTCGCAGCGGCATGTGCAAAAAAGTAATGGTCGTCGCTGCCGAGAAAATGTCGTCGATCACCGACTACCAAGACCGCTCAACCTGTCCGCTCTTTGGCGATGGAGGAGCTGCTGCATTGGTTGTCGCCACCGAAGAAGACTATGGCGTGATGGACTCGATTATCCACACCGATGGTGTAGGACTTCCCTTCCTGCACATGAAAGCCGGAGGCTCAGTACGTCCAGCCAGCCACGAAACGGTCGACCACCGCGAGCACTTCGTTTACCAGGAAGGCCGCATCGTCTATAAATATGCCGTATCTTCGATGCTTCAAGTATCGGAAGAGATTCTCTCGCGCAACAACCTGACGGTCGACACCATCGACTGGTTCATTCCCCATCAGGCCAACTTGCGCATCATTGAGGCCATAGCCGACAGAATGAACATCGCCCCCGAAAAAGTTGTTGTCACCATACAGAAGTACGGCAACACCAGCGCCGCCTCAATACCCTTGTGCCTGGCCGACTGGGAGAAGAAACTCAAAAAAGGAGATAAAATCATTCTCACTTCGTTCGGTGCCGGATTTATCTGGGGCTCGGTCTACCTCAAATGGGGATATAATCCTCAAGATGTCAACGAGGTAACCGACCTGCCTTCGGATAATGACGATAACGAAGAGACGGTATAGTCACAACCTTTCCCGTCGAATGATTTTCCAATAATCTCAAAAGGCGGCATGTTGTGCCGCCTTTTTTGCCACCACACCCTAACATCATTTTTCATTATGACTACGCATAAAGCCGGATTTGTAAATATAGTGGGCAATCCCAACGTAGGTAAATCGACCTTGATGAATTCGCTCGTAGGCGAACGCATCTCGATTATCACCTCCAAAGCACAGACGACCCGACATCGTATTATGGGCATCGTCAACACCGACGATATGCAGATTGTCTATTCCGACACTCCGGGGGTACTCTCTCCACACTACAAGTTACAGGAGTCGATGCTCAACTTTTCGCAATCGGCCCTGACCGATGCCGACATATTGCTCTATGTTACCGACGTGATAGAGACACCCGATAAGAATCCAGACTTTCTCCAACGCGTAACGAAGGAAACCATACCGGTGATTCTCGTCATCAATAAAATTGACCTGCTGCAAGATCAGTCACAACTCGAATCTCTGGTTGAGAGCTGGAAAAGCCGCTTGCCAAAGGCCGAAATCATTCCGGTATCGGCACAACATCGCTTCAACCTCGACTACCTCATGCGTCGCATACAGGAGCTGCTCCCCCCCTCTCCTCCATTCTTTGAGAAAGACGCACTCACCGACAAGCCGGCCCGCTTCTTCGTCACCGAGATTATCAGAGAAAAGATACTGCTCACCTACGACAAGGAGATACCCTATGCCTGCGAAGTAGCCGTCGAACAATTCAAGGAAGACAACAAGCAGATACACATCATGGCTGTCATCTATGTCGAGCGTGACTCGCAAAAAGGCATCATCATAGGTAAAGGCGGGAAAATGCTCAAACAGGTAGGTATCGCCGCCCGGAAAGACATCGAGACATTCTTCGAGAAAAAAGTCTTTCTCGAACTTTTTGTAAAGGTCGAAAAAGACTGGCGCAACAAAGAGAGCAAATTAAAAAACTTCGGTTATCAACTCGACTGATAACCGCAACATCACTCAACCGAACAAAACAGACAGATAACTATGGGAAACTTAGTAGCTATCGTAGGCCGCCCCAACGTGGGCAAATCGACCCTCTTCAACCGACTCACTCAGAGCCGGCAAGCCATCGTCAACGACGAGGCCGGCACTACGCGCGACCGTCAGTACGGTAAGGTCAACTGGGCTGGACAGGAATTTTCGATTGTCGATACCGGCGGCTGGGTGGTTAACTCCGACGACATCTTGGAAGAAGAAATCAACAAGCAGGTAGCCATCGCCATTGAAGAAGCCGACGTCATACTCTTTGTCGTCGACGCCACACACGGCATTACCGACCTCGACGACCGGGTAGCCGCCATACTGCGCCGCAGCAAGAAACCCACTCTGCTGGTAGCCAACAAAGTCGAAAACAACGCCTCGCAATACAGCTCGGCCGAATTCTACGCCTTCGGCTTGGGCGACCCGTTCTGTATCTCGGCCATCAACGGCTCGGGAACAGGCGATCTGCTCGACGCCGTCATAGAGCACTTTCCCACCCGGAACGAAGAGGAGGCACTCGACGAGAACATACCCCGCATTGCCGTCGTTGGTCGGCCCAATGCAGGAAAGTCTTCGATTATCAATGCCTTTATCGGCGAAGACCGCTACATCGTTACCGACATAGCCGGCACAACAAGAGACTCGGTCAACACACGATACAACAAATTCGGATTCGACTACTACATCGTCGATACAGCCGGCATACGCAAAAAAGGCAAGGTCAACGAAGACATCGAATACTACTCGGTAATACGTTCGATACGGGCCATCGAAAACTCCGACGTGTGCATACTCATGATCGATGCCACCCGCGGTATCGAAGGACAAGATCTTAACATCTTCTCCCTCATACAGAAAAACAAAAAAGGCCTGGTCGTGTGCATCAACAAGTGGGACCTGGTCGAAGACAAGAGTACACAAGCCATCAAAACCTTTGAAAATGCCATACGCAGCCGCCTGGCTCCCTTCACCGACTTCCCCATCGTATATGCCTCGGCCCTGACCAAACAGCGTATCTTCAAGGTTCTCGAATGTGCGTCGGAGGTGTACAAAAACCGGCACCGCCACGTACCTACCGCACGGCTCAACGAAGAGATGCTTGCCGTCATCGAGAACTACCCGCCACCCGCCAACAAAGGCAAATATGTAAAGATAAAGTATGTTACCCAGCTCAAAGAGACTCCCGTTCCTACCTTTATCTTCTTCTGCAACCTTCCCCAATGGGTAAAAGAGCCCTACAAGCACTTCCTCGAAAACCAAATACGTGCCAAATGGAACTTTACGGGTACACCCATCAATATCATAATCCGGGAAAAATAAAAATATGACAAATAAAAACGCCTCTTCGTAGAGGCGTTTTTATTATTTTGCTATCTTTGCATGGCAAATTCAACCTTAATTTCTTTCTAAAATTTAATTACCATGCTAGTAGCTATTACCGTACTGTTCATCATCGGCTACCTGGCGATCGCGCTCGAGCACCCGCTG
>ERZ779843.3939-NODE-3939-length-11861-cov-4.793664_pt1 | contig 11861 bp, 11 predicted proteins | sample MGYA00511560_ERZ779843 | MGnify/ENA primary metagenome ERZ779843 (study PRJEB29588, sample SAMEA2158062) | human gut metagenome | biome: human gut; feature: human-associated habitat; material: faeces | place: Denmark | collected 2008/2010 ... | reverse complement strand
AACGGCAAGCCCGACGACAAGTGGTACGAGATCGACAAGAATCCGTGGTACACGGATGAGGCGGCTACCTACGGTTATGAGATCACCTATCATCGTCCCGCCCCCGACCATGTCCCGACGCCCGGCGAAGGAAACGACAGCGCCCTGACCGATATGACCTACATCAAATGGGAGGATAATCGAGGACAAACCGACTATGTCTACAAAAACAAGTTCCACGACCAGGACTACTATCCTAAGTGGATCGACGCCGACGAAATGACGTTCCGAGGCACGCTGCTGCCCAAGAACGCCGTGGATGTCTCAGGCAACGGCTCCTATTACCTGCAATACATGTTCAAATACGGCGCCTATGCAGACAACTATCCCAACGAGGCCAAGGACGAAGACGGCAACTATTACAACGGCTTCGACATCGGATGGGCCGTGGATCCCGAGACCCGCGAACCGGTGCACCTGCCGGGGGTCGACTTTATCCGCGTCTACACCGCCCTAAACCAGTACTGCGGCTGGATCGGCGAGACCTCCACTGAAATTTTCATGGCCCGCGACATGCATATCTACGTGCGGCCCGACCAACACCAATAAAATAGAGATTTCACACTATGAAAATGAAAAAACTGCTGTTGCTGCCTGCGTTGCTGCTGACGCTGAGCGTCGGGAATGTCGCCTGCTCCTACCACAACGACGACAACCCCAACGAATACCCCGATCCCCAACCGGAGCCGGAACCCGAACCGGAGCCCGGTCCCGACATTAACCAAAAATACCTCGAAGCTGCGTATACCTCGAACTGTTTTATGGTCAAGCCGGGACAGTCGGTCGACATCCCGATACTGAAAGCCTTTGCCATGTGGAACCTCTACGCCGAATGGCTGGGTGAAACTGATCTCATGGGACTGACACCCGAACCGGTTCTGCTTTGGCAGGATCTGCCGGGTTTGATCACGAACGTCGGACTGATTCCTGGACAACAAGCCGAAGAGGGTTCCATCGCCGTATCAACGGCCGACAAGGTGGGTAATGCAGTAATCGGCATCCGCATCGGCGGTGCAATCCGCTGGAGCTGGCATGTTTGGGTGACACGCTACGATCCGGATGCGGAATTGGTAGCTTACGGCAAAATCTACACATGGGACAATAACGGCGACGGAGTTGTAGATTATACTTTTATGGATCGCAACCTCGGAGCCACGATCGACAAGGCGATCATAGAAAATACTAGCGCTGACTCATTGGCCGCTTGCGGACTGATGTACCAATGGGGGCGCAAGGATCCTTTCCCCGGAGACCACGACTTTCGCCGTTCCAACAGTACCGATTACAACTATTTCGAAAGCAAACCGATCTACGACGCTTCGGGAACGTTGCTTACCGAAAGAAGTGCCACTGGAGGTACGGGTATCCGCTCCATTAAGACGGATACGGATCTCACGCGGACGGGGCTCGCCAAATCCATTCTTGAACCGATGACCGTTCTGCTCGGCGCCGAAGGGTACAGCGATTGGTATTGCAGCAGTAAACCCACAGAAATCAAAAAATGCGACACGCTGTGGTGCGGCACACGGGGCAAAACGCCATTCGATCCCTGCCCCGAGGGGTGGCGTGTCCCAGCGAACAAGAATGACAAGTTTATCTGGAACGGGCTCGAAAACGCCACAACCGACTACTCGGCACTGGGAGTATTCCCCTATGCCGGATTCCGCTATCGGGCAGGCGGTGGCTGTCTGAAAAACTCAGGATTCGGAGCCAGTATTTGGTCGGGAACTCCACCGACCGGTATCGGCAATGCCCATGAACTCTCCATCTACATCTCTCCTTCGGAAAAACGACCGATCATCAAATCCGACGTCAGTTGCCGCAGCGACGGACAATCAATACGCTGTGTAAAAGATGCATGACTATGAAAAAAACGTTTTTATTTTTCACATTGTTGCTTCTTGCTAGCGTGATAGGCCCATCGTCATGCTCTTACCACAACGACGACAATCCCAACGAATATCCCGATCCCCAACCGGAGCCGGAACCCGAGCCGGAACCCCAACCCGATGTTAACGAAAAATACCTCGAAGCATCGTACACTCCCAACTGCTTTATGGTCAAGCCAGGCGAGTCGGTCGACATTCCGGTGCTGAAAGCCTATGCCATATGGGATCTCTATGCTGAATGGCTGGACAAGAGCGATTTCACAGGGATGACACCCGAACCTGTTCTGCTCTGGCAGGATGCCCCCGGACTGATCACCAACGTCGGACTGATCCCGGGACAGACCGCCGAGGACGGTTCGATCGTCGTATCGACGGCCGACAAGGTAGGCAACGCCCTAATCGGCCTCCGCATCGGTGGCGAAATACGCTGGAGCTGGCATATCTGGGTGACACGCTACGATCCCAATGCGGAACTGGTGGCCTTCGGAAAGATCTACACATGGGACAACAACGGCGACGGGGTAACGGATTATACCTTCATGGACCGTAATCTCGGCGCCGTGATCAACAAAGCGCTCATCGAGAATACACCGGCCGACTCGCTGGCCGCCTGCGGACTGCTGTATCAATGGGGACGCAAGGATCCCTTCCCCGGCGACCGCATACTCCGCGGAACGAATCAGACCGACTACAACCGTTTCGATAGCAAACCCATCTACGACGCTGCAGGAACGCTGCTGACCGAGGGGTCGCAATCGGGAGGCACGGGTATCCGCACGATCAGAACCAGCGAAGACCTGACCCGGACGAACTTTGACAAATCAATATTTTCGCCGATGCATTTCCTGTTAGCCGACGACTGGTTCCCCAGCAAGGAGCCCCTGAAAGTCGAAGCGTGCGACACGTTGTGGTACGGTGCTCGGGGCAAAACGCCATTCGATCCCTGTCCCGAAGGGTGGTGTGTCCCGGCGGACAAGAACGGACTGTTCGCATGGAACGGACTCGACAAGGCCACGACCGACTATTCGCCACTAGGGGTCTTTCCCTATGCCGGATTCCGTTACCGCGTCGGTGGCGGATGCCTGAAGAATTCGGGATTCAATACAGGTATCTGGACTCAGGATACCTACCAGCTCTCCATTTACATCATTCCCTACAACCAACGTCCCAGCATAAAAAGAGACAGGGGCTATCGCAGCGACGGATATTCCGTCCGCTGTGCTAAAGACGAATAACTCAACACACCTTTAATTTATAAAACGATGAAGAAATTTACTTTCCGGAGTTTGCTGGCCATTGCGGCCGCAGGCGTACTCTTTACCGCATGTAAAGACGAGAACGACGACGGCAACACGTCGAAGACGACCTATGAATTCTCGGTGAAGGCCGAAGACAACCCCATCAGCGCCCCGGCCGACGGCAAGACCTACACCATCCTGGTCACCTCAACCAAAACGGCTCAGGCCGGAACGAGCGCAGTAGCCTACGAAGTGGTCTCATCTCCCGAATGGGCTCCGGCCGAACTCGAACAGACTGCGCTGGTCATCACGGTCGCCAAGAACAGTTCGACCGAGGCCCGCGAACCGGGCAAAGTGGTTCTCAAACAGGACGAAAGCGACAAAACGCTCGAAATCACGATCAATCAGGCAGGATTCTCCAATTCGATGTCGCTCGACGCGACTTATTCGACCGACCGCTGCAAGGTGCTCGTGATCGAACCGACGATCACAGGCTTCGACCAAAACCCCGTCTACAAATGGACGGTGAAGGGCCCTAACGACGCGGAAGCTGCCGAAGCCGGAACCGACAAGACGCTTTCGTTCATCCAACTGGAAACGGGCGACTACACGATTTCGCTGACAATCTCCGACGACAGCGGCATCACCGAGACCAAGAGCGCCACCGTCACCGTAACGACCGAGGCTACGGCCTATTCGTATTATATCTCGGAAGTCTTGGAGTATAATCCTGCGATTACCAACGGCAAGGGATTGGCATTCTCGACCATCGACACGCCGTCCACGGTATTGGCAAGCGTCAACACAAAACTCGTCGACAAGCCGTTTGACAAAAACGATCTGGGAGTGAATCTCGGTTCGTTCGGCGGCAGCATCGTATTCAGATTCGACCATACAGTGATGAATGTCAATGGTCTGCGCGACTTCCGCATCGGTTCATATGCCACCAAAGGCGCTTATCCTGCACAAGGGGTTGTCTATGTTTCGTCTGACGCGAACGGCAACGGCAAGGCCGACGATGAATGGTACGAACTGGCTGGCAGCGAATACGGCAAGACCGGCGAACGACGCAACCTGAAAATGGTTTATACCCGTCCCGACAATGTCACCCCGTCCGATGGAATGGTAGAATGGGTCTCCTATGCAATCAACGAATCGGAAACCGGAACCTATTGTTATGCCAAGGCTCCATGGGGGACATTCTCGGTCTGGCCCGCATGGTTGATGGAATCGGCCGAGGGCACCGCACTGACATATACGGGTTGCACGATGCTGCCGCCTCTGGCCAAGGCCCCGGAAGATCTGACGAACGGCTGGCCAACTCAAGCTTCCCGCTGGTACGACTACGGCTATGTCTGCAACAGCGACCCCACGGATGAGACTGGATCGTCGTTCGACATCGGCTGGGCTCGCGACAAAGAAGGGAACAAAGTTAATTTGCCGGGCATCGATTTCGTGAAGATCCAGAACGCCACCTTGCAGGATCTGGGCTACGGCTATGGTCCGGCCTGCGTGTTGTTCAACTGCGCTATCGACCTGCACTTGGCGGGAAAAGAGATCGAAACAATTGCGCAATGATATTTGACACGGCGGCGGGGCCTTTTAATCGCGGTGAACCATTGCAAACCTTCCTGTAATTAATCCTGCCGCCATTTTTTTGATAGTCTGTTTGCAGAAACTGGAGAATCACAGAGGTTAGTAGTATGCGTTGTCTGCCATACAACCATACATCCGGTTTCTGCAAACAGACTTTTTAACGGATTCTTATGAAAAAAACAGTCTATTTCATCCTGCTTAGCGCGGCTACCTTCCTTATCTCCTGCGCATCGAACACGACAGGAATAGACGCCTATACGGAAACCCTCTACAAACCGTCCTATGCCTCGGGCTTCGAGATCGTCGGTGCTGAAGGCCGGCAAAGTACGCTTCTCAAAGTATTCAATCCGTGGCAAGGCGCCGAGAACACCGAAACAACGCTCTTCATCGTCCGCAACGGAGAAAAGATTCCGGCAGGTTTCACCGGACAGGTCGTGAAAGCGGGAGCGAGGCGCATCGTTTGCCTCTCCTCTACTTATGTGGCGATGCTCGATGCGTTGGGACAGGTCGACCGGGTGGTAGGAGTTTCGGGAAGAAACTATATTTCGAATAAATATGTAACGACACACCCCGAAGCCGTGGCGGACATCGGCTTCGACGGAAATATCGACTACGAACTGCTGCTCGCACAACGGCCCGATCTGGTGCTGTTGTTCGGCGTGAGCGGCGCAAGCGGCATGGAGTCGAAACTGCTCGAAATGGGCATTCCGTTCTGTTACATCGGCGAGTACCTCGAAGAGTCGCCGCTCGGCAAGGCCGAATGGCTGGGGGAGATCACCGACAGCCGCGAAAAAGGCGAAGCAGTCTTCGAGCCGGTTCCCGAACGTTACGATGCGCTCCGGGCAAAAGTCGCGGCGGCGACTTCGAAACATCCGAAAGTGATGATTAACACGCCCTATGCCGGGTCGTGGTTTATGGCGTCGACCGAAAGCTACGTCGCCCGGCTGATCGCCGACGCCGGAGGGGATTATATTTACAAGAAGAACACATCGAACCGTTCGCTCCCCATCGACCTCGAAGAGGCGTATATGCTCACGGCACAGGCCGATATGTGGCTCAATGCGGGCAGTGCCGCGTCACTCGGGGAGTTGAAATCGCAGTTCCCGAAATTCACAAACACCCGATGCGTAAGAAACGGTGCCGTTTACAACTGCAACAAACGGCTGAATGTCGCCGGAGGCAACGACTACTGGGAGTCGGGTGTGGTACAGCCCGACGTCGTCCTGCACGACCTGATCGCGATCATGCACCCGGAGGTACTGGACGAAAACGACAGGGAATTACACTACTACCAACGCCTCGAATAATCAACGGTCGATACCGTCGCGCGAAAGGACGCCCTGCGTGTAGTAGTGCTTCACATCACACATTTCAGTAACAAGGTCGGCCGCATCGATCAGTGCCTGCGGTGCATAACGCCCCGTGATAACCACCTCAACAGCCGGATGACGGCTGCGCAGCACATCCAGCACGACAGCGGTCGAGAGCAGTCCGAAATGCAGAGCGATGGTCAGTTCGTCGAGGATCACCACATCGTATTCCCCGCTTCGGAGCAGGTCCGCACAACGGGCCCATCCTTTGCGTGCCGCTTCCGCATCGGCCGACTCGGGGTCTTTTCCGATAAAACATCCGCGCCCCAGTTGTTCGATACGGATACGACCGAATGCCGGGTCCGAGCCGTTGAACAGCCGTTCGATCTTCGTTTCATTGTATTTCATCGATTTGACGAACTGCCCGACATAGACGCCCTTCCCGGCGCACAACGCCCGCAGGGCCAGTCCGAATGCCGCCGTGGTCTTGCCTTTGCCGTTACCGGTGTAAACGTGTACATAGCCTTTAGTCTCCATTCCTAAAAATTGATTTGATTCCCCTCGGCGAACAGCGAATCGAGAAGCAGACAAAGTTCCGATACCAGTTCCTCTCCGTCCAGATCGCCGTTCAGGGTGAAGAATTTCCCCAGCGGAGTGCAGTACTGCACCGTGCTGACGGCCTCGCAGGACTCGGCACCGCAGATAATGACCGCATCGACATCGTCCTCATGCCGCAGCATGGCGTTGTAAAACGCCAACAGGTACCGCGGGGCGTTTATCGACGGAACAAGTACCATCGTTCCCGATGCGTCGAATTTGTCGGGCGAATTTATCACTTTCAGACCGTATCGGTCTGCAATCCTTCCGGCCGTTTCCGCCGGAACTCCGTATAATACGATATTCATAACTATTCAATTAAAAAAAGGCGCGGCCGGCTACTAATCTCTATGCAATGACTTGTTATGGCAGTAACGGGTCTTTGTTTGGCCGCGCCTTTTTGAGTTATCCGAAAATCAAAATCAAAAGCTGGGCCGCCAGCACCCGCAGGAACATCGACAGCGGATAGACCGTGGCATATCCCACCGAAGGTGCGTCGGACGTGGTCTGCTCGGTCGAATAGGCCAGTGCCGGCGGATTGGTCGAGGCACCCGAAAGCACGCCGATCAGCGTATAATAGTTGAGTTTGTAGTAAAAACGTCCGAAAAGTCCCGCCAGAAGCAGCGGAACGATCGTGATCACGGCTCCGTAAGCGATCCAGACATATCCGCCCGCGACGAGCGTAGGCACGAAATCCTCGCCGGCACCCAGCCCCACGCCCGCAAGGAAAAGCGAAATGCCCACTTCGCGCAGCATCAGATTCGCCGACATCGTCGTATAGGTGATGAGCCGGTAATGCGGACCGTAGCGGCCGATCAGGATGGCGACGATCAGCGGACCGCCGGCAAGGCCCAGTTTCACGGGCTGCGGAACGCCGGGAATCCAGAACGAAATACTGCCCAGCACGACACCCAGCGCGATGCCGATGAAAATAGGAATCAGGTTGGGATGGTTGAGACGCTTGAGCGAATTGCCGAAGAGCCGCTCGGCATGGGCTACCGAAAGTTCGGGACCCACGACCGTCACCCGGTCGCCCAGCTGCAACTGCAGATTCCCCGCAGCCACCAGGTCGATACCCGAACGGTTGATGCGTGTAATGGTGACGCCGCTCGTGGAGCGGATGCGCAGTTCGGCAAGTGTCTTGCCGTTCAGCTCGGGTTTGGTGATAAGTATTCGCCGTGAAATCATCTTCCGATCCTGCATCATCGGACCGGCGTCCACCTCCCGGCCGAGCAACGCGACCAGTGCCTCGGCATCTTTGGGCGCCGCCACGAGCAAAATCCGGTCGCCGCAGCGGAGCGTCGTCGCAGCATCGGCCAGTTCAGGAGCTTCGCCCGGACGGCAAATCCGCGACACGACGAAATCGCGCAGGGCCCAACGGCGTATTCCGGAGATGCTTTTACCCTCGACGGCAGGATTGCAGATTTCGACGGAAATCCGCCGGGTCGTCAGGTCTTTCAGCACGTCCGTACCCAAACCTGCCGCCTCTTCCTCCTGCCGCACGTCGATACGCAGCAGATAGCGCAACGCCAGCAGGGTCAGGATGGCTCCGATCACTCCGAGCGGATAGGCCAATGCATAGCCTGTCGCGATATCCGGGGCATCGGCTCCGGCGTGCAGGTCGCTGAAAGCCTGCTGCGCGGCACCCAGCCCCGGGGTATTGGTCACGGCACCCGACATCACGCCGACCATCGTCGTCATCGGAAGCCCGGTGACATAATAAAGGGCAACCGTTGTAACGACGCCGAGCGCCACGACCAGTACGGCCAGTTTGTTCAGTGTGATGCCGCCCTTGCGGAACGAGGAGAAAAATCCGGGACCGACCTGCAAACCGATCGAATAGACGAAGAGAATCAGTCCGAACTCTTTGAGGAAGTGCATCAGGTGCTCGTCGATGTTCATGCCGAAATAGCTGAACGCGATGCCGACGAACAGAATGCCCGTCACCCCCAGCGACACCCCGGCCACCTTCACCTTGCCCAGCATGATGCCGAGTGCGATGACCAGCGCCAGGATCATCACCGAGTGGGCGACACCGCCGCCCCAAAGCGAATCGGAACCAAATAGCAATCGTTCGAATAATTCCATACCGAATCCCGTTTTAGGCCGAGCTGTTCCCGCAAAGCGAAACCCGTGTGCCGAAAACGGCACAACAATCCTTGCAACAGCATCGGAATTAAAATTATCATGCAGTATACAACCGAAATCAAACGCCCATCCCTCGGGGTCCTTTGACATCGAATCGACTTGGCAGGTCTTCTGACTGACTCCTGTTCCGAAGCCTTCCCGATCCTTGCGGATCAGTGGCTGAGATGTTCGAAACCTTCACGGAGTTTCACAGCAGCGGGACTGTCCGGGATTTGCACCCGATTCCCTTTTCATTTCCTCCCCGGCACGGGGAACGGAAAACCAAATCTGGGGCAAATATAACGGTTAATCCCGAAAAACAGCGCTCGACAACAAATTATTTTCGTGAAACAGCATTACAAACGCCCGAAACGACTATTTTTGTTTCATGGATTTTTCATTTCGATATACCGCAGAAGACCATTGCGCTGCATTGCCCGTGGCTGACTATATCGCCCGGTTCCGTGATGCCAAGCGGTTTTTGGAGTGTTGCCGCGCCTGCCGCAATTACGGCCGCAGCTGGGGATGCCCGCCGTTCGGATACGATGTCGGAGCATATCTCTCGCAATATACGTCGGCATTGATTATCGCGACGAAGATCACTCCTGCCGAACAGCACGTTCCGATGTCGGAAGCCGGCCGGCTGATCCGCCCCGAACGGCAGCGGCTCGAACGGCGGCTGCTCGAAATGGAACGCAGGTACGGCGGACGGTCGTTCGCCTATGTCGGCACCTGCCTCTACTGCCCCGAAGGAACCTGCACCCGCCCCGAAGCGAAACCCTGCCGCCACCCCGAACTGGTACGCCCATCGCTCGAAGCCTGCGGATTCGACATCGCACGCACGACCTCCGAACTCTTCGGCATCGAACTGAAATGGGGTACAGACGGATCATTGCCCGAGTATTTGACCCTTGTCTGCGGGTTCTTCCATAATGCAGAAAATATAATATGGAACGGATAAAAGCCGTATTCAACTGGAGCGGCGGCAAGGATTCCGCCCATGCGCTGTTGCGGGCACAGCAATCGGGCGAATACGAGATCGTCGCGTTGCTGACTACCGTAAACCGGGATACGCACCGTTCGACGATGCACGGCATCCCGACGGCATTACTGCAAATGCAGGCCGAAAGCATCGGCGTTCCTCTTTATATCGTAGACCTGACGCCCAAAGGCAATATGGAGGATTACGACGTCGCCATGTCCCGGGCCGTGGAGCATTTCAAGACGCAGGGCGTGACCCGTTTCATCTTCGGGGATATTTTCCTGCACGATGTGCGCAAATACCGGGAGCAGCAACTCTCGCCGCACGGAATCGAAATCGTGGAACCGCTTTGGGGAAAATCTTCGGAAGAGGTGATGAACGATTTCCTCGTATCGGGATTTCGGACGGTCGTCGTAACCACGATGGCCGACGGACTCGGCGCCGACGCCATAGGCCGGGAGATCGACCACGGTTTCATAGCCTCTCTGCCTGCCGGAGTCGATCCCAATGGAGAAAACGGCGAATATCATACATTCTGTTACGACGGTCCGATCTTCCGACAGCCCGTGCCGTTCCGGCTGGGCCGACCTTTTTCACAAAGCTACGACATCCGCCTAGACGACGGAACGGTGAAAACTTACTCCTACTGGTTTGCCGACCTTCAAGCTCTAAATACAAATTCGGATGCAGGAACCGGCCCTGCATCCGAATAACACGGTACATCTTGGTCACAGCGCGAATTTTGCTCCGATAAAGTAAGTGCGCGGAACTGCCGGACCGTAGATATAAGCGGCATCTTTGTTCTGGCCGAAATCGAGGTCCTTCTGGAAGCTGTCGAAAAGGTTTTTCACCCCGGCATTCAGTTCCAGCCGCAGTTGTTTCGTGAGCCGGAAATTGTACGACAGCCGCAGACCCATGTCCCAGAAATCGGGCGTCAGACGCTCGGTATCCCTCTCGATATACCCAGCATTGTGCTGCACGAGCATCCGGCCCGTGTAGTTGCCGAACACCGACGCCGTGAAATCACGCGTGAGGTTGACGTTCGCCGTCAAGTAGCCGTAATGGTCCGGCGAACGGAACATCCGCCGCTGGGGCGTCACGTCGTCCGACCATTTTTCGGGTTCGTCGTAACGGCTGCGCTGGAAGGTGTAGCCCAGCTGCAGCTCGAACCGTCCCGGAATACCCGCCTTGGCTTCGGCTCCCACGCCGGCCACGGTGGCTCCCGAAGCGTTGCGGCGCTCCTTAATGATGTTGCCCTGGGCATCCTCGCCGATTTTTTCGAGCGTAAACACGTCCTCAAGCATCGTGTAGAATCCTTCGACGAGCAGGTTGGCCTGCACTCGCCCGAAATTATGATACAGATCCACCGATGCACTCAGGCTGTGCGAGTATTCGGGTTTGAGATCCAGAGCGAGTCGAATGATCGCCACCTTGTTGTCCAAAGCGTCGATGTGCAGGTCCTCGTTGTAGGCCTGCGGCGCGCGGTAACCGCTCGAATAGCTGGCCCGCAGGCCGATCTTTCCCGTCAGGCAGTAACGCACACATTTACACGCAGCGAGAAGACGACGTTCTTCATCATCTTATGCTTATCCACGCGGCCGCCGATCAGAAAATCAAGTTTCTCGCTCCACCATTCGTTCTGGAAAAAGAAGCCCGTACTGTGGGTGGTCTGCTCAAAGTCACGCCCAAAGCCGAGGTATTTATCGTTCAACACTCGACGCCCGCCGTCAGTTCCGAGGGCAGGAACAGCAGTTTATGGAAAGAGTAGGTATATTGGGCTTCCGCCACGAATGTCTTGTCGTCCGTAGCGCCATAAGCGTCGGGATTCTTGTCTGTACCGAAATAGCTATCACGGTCAATGTTCTACGCCGAAGTATAGATGCCCATCCGGTGGCGGTTGTTCGGACTGAACCAGTCGAATTTCAATCCGCCGCCGTCGATCTTGTGATTGAGCTGTTCGGCGATATCGGCCATGTGGGGCGGCTGGTCGAACTCGTTGCCCCCACGGCGAAACTCGTGAATATGGTGGTATTCCGCCGTCAGACGCGTATAGGGCGAAGTTTTGTAATAGGCCCGAAATCCG